>Ga0209050_1000222_pt1 | contig 126562 bp, 116 predicted proteins | sample Araplavi_mTSA_r2_FD_184276 | JGI IMG/M metagenome (GOLD analysis project Ga0209050, IMG submission 184276) | Arabidopsis root microbial communities from North Carolina, USA - plate scrape MF_Cvi_mTSA_r2 (SPAdes) (version 2) | ecosystem: Host-associated > Plants > Roots > Endosphere | place... | reverse complement strand
CAGCCGCTCGGCGAGAGGAACCGGCGCCACCGGCGGCGCCGCATCGAACACCTTCCAGCAGCACTACAACGCGGCCGGCTACGCGGACCGCATCGACCGCTACGAGGGCACGAACACGGCGCCAATCACGCTGTGGACCGCCCAGGCGATGGACGCCGAAGGCCGGCTGACGCAGGAGCAGCTGGGCAACGGCGCAGTGACCCGCCGCGGCTACAACCCGTACACCGGGCGGCTGAACAGCATCCGCAGCGGGGTGTCGGCGGCCGACGCGCAGTTCCAGAACGACAGCTACGACTACGACGTGCTCGGGAACCTGGAGAGCCGCAGCCAGTTGATGACCAACGGCGGCACGGCGTTGAACGAGAGCTTCACCTACGACGCGCTGAACCGGCTATACACCAGCACGATCGGCGGGGTCACGAAGACGACCACCTACGACGAGCTGGGCAACCTGACCAGCAAGACCGGCGTCGGGCTGTACCGCTACCCGCCGTCGGGCGCGGGCAGCACCGCGCCGAACGCGGTGGCGTCGGTGCTGGGCACGGTGGCCGGGCTGGCCAACCCCGACTTCAGCTACGAGGTCAACGGCAACCTGAAGACCGGCCTGGGCCGCCGCTATGCGTGGACGGCCTACGACATGCCGTCGAGCATCGACAAGCTGGACGGGACGAACGCGGTGCAGCGCACGGCGTTCCTGTACGGCCCGGATCACGCGAGAACCCGGCAGACCATCAGCCCGGTGAGCGGCGAGGTGGCGGGAAGCCCGACCACGACGATCTGGTACGGCGGGGCCATCGAAAAGGAGATCGACACCGCGGCCAACACCACGACGATCCGCACGGTGCTGCCGGCGCAGCTCGGCTTCATCGAGGAGAAGTTCAGCGGCACGGCAGTCGCGGCGACGGCCGACGGCGCGCGCAACCTGCGCTACTTCCTGACCGACCACCTCGGCTCCACGCTCGCCGAGATGGACCAGGCGCAGGCGGTGCTGCAGCGCATGAGCTACGACGCGTGGGGGCGCCGGCGCAACGCCGACGGCAGCGACGACAGCGGCCCGCAATGGGGCAGCCTGAAGAACACGCAGGACCACAGCGGCTACACCGGCCACGAGCACCTGGATCAACTGGGTCTCGTGAACATGAACGCGCGGATGTACGACCCGCTGCTCGGGCGGCACACAAGTGCCGACCCGACCGTGCCCGACCCGGCGAATGCGCAGGCGTTCAATCGGTACAGCTATGTGTTGAACAACGCGTTGGCGTTCACCGACCCGACGGGACTCTCAGCGTTCGGCAGGAGCGACTTCTGGCAAGTTCTCATCGACAACCCATCGAATATCGAGAAGAGCGTTGTCAAACAGACTGTCTCCGACATGTACAAGGGGGTGAAGTTAGGGCAAAGCGCTTCACCTGCGAAGCCTCCTGCGGAAGGCCAGAACGGATCGCAAGGATCGGGGAATCGCTCCAACGAAGGTGGCGACGGCGCCGGACAGCCGGCCTCAGAGCCAATCGGGCGAGGTGCAATCGGCCGAGCATCGAATACATTGCGTCAGTGGCGCAATGACGCCGGGAACATGGAGCCCCCGGGGGGCTTCCCCACACCGAACGATCTGGTGGAGACTTGGGCCGCCGAAACCTTGGAACGTCAAGTCGCCGAAGGGAAGGTCTCGCCACTATTCGCCGCGGCGATGTCCTCTGGGTTTTGGTCAGGGTCGAAGCCTGATGATTCCAATGGCGCACCAGCAGCAAAGGGAGGGCTCAGGCCTGTTTTGAAGGGTGACGCCGGTGTCGCGAGATCAATTGCAGCAGCTGAGGCTCGGGGAGAAACTGTTCTCGGGAGAGAAATCACCATGAAAACCGCTTTAGGTCGGACGCGGCCCGACATTTTGGTTCGCGATGCCGAAGGCAAGTTGAAGTTTATCGAAAGCAAGTGCGGCCCCGGCGCTTGCCTCAACTCCAATCAAACTGCTCGCTTCCCTGAGCTGCAGCAGTCGGGTGGGACACCTCGCGGAGCAAATGCCGCTGCTGCAGGTTTGACTCCCGGAAGGCCAATCGGGCCAACACACGTGCAAGTTGACTACTGGCTTCCATGACGCTGGCTAAGAAGATTAAAGCATCGGTTGTGCCGCTTCTTGAAGCCAGTGGTTTCAAGAAGCGGTCAGGAGAAATCTTTACCATCGATCTGGTGGAAGGGTTCATTGGGTGGCTTGGCCTGAATCGGGCGAAGCATCCTCAAGGATTCGAGTTGAATCCGGTTATTGGTATCAGGTGCCAAAAGCTCGAAGATATCGTCTCAGCGCTTCTGGCTGATTCACCTAAGCAATACGTTCCACCGACCGTGTCGATTCCACTGGGATATTTGATGCCGGAGTCGCACTATCGGTACTGGCTAGTGCAAGAAAGTACCGTTATCAACTCAGTTGCGGACATGGCGGCTGCCGTCGATCGCTATGGCTTTCCGTTCATGAAGTCGGCTTGCGATCTCAATAAAATTAATGAATTACTTGAGTCTCCGCGGTTCTGTGATGCAGAGCATGCAATGTATAGGCGTCCGGTAGTTAAATGGTTAGTGGGTGACCGGGAGGCGGCTCTTCAAATGTGCGCATCTTTTATGCAACAGCTTGATGAGAGATCTGATCCGGCCGCAAGGAATTTTACGCAATTTGCGCGCGGCCTTGAGTCATTGGCCAATCAGATTGACACATAGCCGAAGGCCATGAGGCTGCAGTAAGACCTGTGCTTGCGTGACGATTCGTTCAGCGTTCGGTGGTAGCACCGCTGCGCTATCGATCTGAATTCTTGTTGATCTCCCCCTGCTGTCAGGAAAGTGCTCGGAGAATCCACCATCTGTCACAAAATTCAAGTAATTATTTATCTTCCTGAGAAGGAGCACTTGTTCTTCTTCTGAATCGTCCCAAGCGTCCAGTGCCGAGATGATCAATGCGTATTCGCCAACTGTTGGGTCAAAAGACACGAGATCGAGCCTCTCGGGATTCATGAGGGTTGCTTGCATGTTCAGGGGCTCAATTGGAGAAAGTTTCTTTCTTCATGCGACACAAGCCGTTTAGCTCTTGTCTTAAGAGTGACAAACTCTACAGGACGCGGGTGTCGCTTCGGCCGACGATGTCGCGCGAGCGCGCGCAGGCCTTGATGGGCGAGTGGGAGCACGCGGTGCGGCAGACGGTGGCGGGCTGATGGTCGAGAAGTCAGGCGGGAAGGAATCCGTTCGGGCTGAGCTTGTCGAAGCCCTGTTCCCCGTTCGCCGTTCGCCCTGAGCTTGTCGAAGGGTCGCGCGCTTCGGCGCCAACCCTTCGACACGGGCCTTCGACAGGCTCAGTCCCTGCTCAGGGCGAACGGGGGCGCGGCCTACGCGGTGCGTGTCGGGGACAACTCAGGCGACAGCGCCGGCAACGACGCCGCCTTGCGGTCGAACCACTCGCGCAGCCCGGGTTCGTCGAAGCGCTCGGCCAGCGCGAACGAGGCGTCGCGGGCGATGCGCGCTGCCTCGTGCTCGCCCATGCCGTGCCGGGCGCGTGCCAGTTCGAGCAGCAGGAAGGCGCGGTCGACGTCTTCGCCGCCGTTTTCCTCGATCATCTTGATGCCGTCGCGCGCGGCATGCGCCGCGGTCTCCCAATCGGCCAGCGCATTGGCCACCAGCGCGATCAGGTAGTCGGCACGCTCCACCTGCATCCAGGTGCCGGCGTGCTGCCAGACTGTCTTGCAGCAGCGGGCGGCGCGGCTCATCGACGCTGCCACCGCCGGGTCGGTGGTGGCCGGCTGCGGGTGCTCCAGCCAGCCGGAGAGCGCGTTGTTGATCGCCCGCGCCGCCATCGCCAGCACCGCGCCGCCGGCTGGCGCGGCTTCGATCGCCTGCACGCAGCGCACGAGGTTGGCCGCCACCAGCCCCGGATCGGCGGTGCCGGCCAGGTGCTGCAAGGCCCCCAGGCGCACCGCGACCGCAGCCAGGCTCGGGCCGCAGCCGAGCGCCTGCGCGAGCTCGGCCTCGGCCTGCCAGGCCTGCAGCGCGGCACCGCTCATCGCGCAGGCCACCGCGCGGTTGCGCAGCACGACCGGCGGCTGGCCGGCCAGCGCCGGCAGCGCCTCGAGCAACGCCCGCGCACCGGGCCAGTCGTGGCCCTTCTCGCCGATCACATGGTTCACCAACCAGCTGTACGACGCGAGGTCGTCGACTTCGAGCGTCGACGGTGCGATCGCGCGCAGCCGTGCCGCGGCGCCGACCAGGTCGGCGTCGTGGTCCTGCATCAATGCCGATACTTCTGCCAGGGCCATCTCAACTCTCCTCGGTGGGTCGCAAGGAAATCCCCTTTTTGAATCGAAGGGACGAGCACAGGTCAGCGCCAGAGCGCCGACACCAGCCACAGGTTGGCCGCGCCGATCAACACGAACAGTGTCCACGCGCCGGTCTTCAGCCACGGCCCGTTGGCAAACGAGCCCATCAGCGCGCGGTCGCTGGTGAAGCGGATCAGCGGCCAGATCGCGAACGGCAACTGGAAGCTCAGCACCACCTGGCTGGCCACCAGCAGCTGGCCGACACCCGCCTCGCCGAGCCACAGCACGCCGCCCAGCGCCGGCAGCAGCGCGAGGCCGCGCGTGATCAGCCGGCGCTGCCAGCATGGCATCTTCAGGTCGAGGAAGCCTTCCATCAGCACCTGCCCGGCGATGGTGCCGGTGAAGGTGGAGCTCTGCCCGGCCGCCAGCAGCGCGACGCCGAACAGCACCGACGCAAACACGCCGCCGACCAACGGGTCGAGCAGGTGGTAGGCATCCTGGATCTCGGTGACCTCGGTGTGCCCGCTGCCGTTGAAGGCTGACGCCGCGAGCGTCAGGATGGCCGCGTTCACCAGCAGTGCGAGCGACAGCGACACCACGGTGTCCAGCGTCGACAGCCCGATCGCCTCGCGTTTCGCCGCATCGTCGCCGCCGACGTGGCGAGTCTGCACGATCGACGAATGCAGGTACAGGTTGTGCGGCATCACGGTGGCACCGAGGATGCCGATCGCAAGGTACAGCGCCTGCGGGTTCTCGATCGCCGACAGCCGCGGCACGAAGCCCTGCGCGACAGCCCGCCAGTCGGGCCCGACCATCGCGAGCTCGACCGCATAGCAGACGCCGATCGTGACGATCAGCCCGAGCACGATCGCCTCGACCTGGCGGAAGCCCTTGCCCTTGAGGCCGAGCACGACCAGCGTGTCGAACGCGGTGATCACGATGCCGGTGACCAGCGACACGCCGAACAGCAGGTGCAATGCGAGCGCGCTGCCCAGCACCTCGGCGACGTCGCACGCGACGATCGCGAGCTCGGCCAGGATCCACAGCACGCGGCTGGTCGCCTTCGGGTAGTGGTCGCGGCAGGCGCGCGCCAGGTCCTTGCGGGCCACCAGGCCGAGGCGCAGGCTCAGCGTCTGCAGCAGCATCGCTGCCAGGCTGGACAGCAGCACCACGCACAGCAGCGCGTAGCCGTAGCGCGAGCCGGCCTCGATGTCGGTCGCCCAGTTGCCGGGGTCCATGTAGCCGACCGACACCAGCAGCCCCGGGCCGGCCACCCGCAGCAGCTTGCGCCACAGCGGCGCCTGAGTGGGGATCGCGATGCTGCCGCGCACTTCGGACGGGCAGAACGGGGCGGTGGCGGTGCGGGGCAGCGAAAACATGGGCCGCATTCTGCCGGGCTGCTGACACGACGTTGTCAGCAGGCGCCGCGCAGCATCGCGGCTCCTGTTCTTGGAGACCCGCCATGACCGACCCCATCCGCAGCGCCCTCAACTGGTTCGAGATCCCGGTCACCGACCTCGACCGCGCCCAGGCCTTCTACGAGAAGCTCTTCGCGACCACGCTGCGCCGCGAGCCGATGGGCGAGGTGACGCTGGCGGTGTTCGGCTACGACAAGCCGGGCGTCGGCGGCTGCCTGATCGCCGGCGACAGCGTCGTGCCGCCGTCGCAGGGCGGCACCATCGTCTACCTGAACGCGCAGCCGTCGCTCGATGCGGTGCTCGACCGCGTGCAGGCCGCCGGCGGCGTCATCACGACGCCGAAGGTCACGCTGCCGGGCGAGATGGGCTGCTTCGCCCACATCGCCGACAGCGAAGGCAATCGCATCGGCCTGCACGCGCTGGCGTAGCATTCGCGCCCAGGAGACGTCGTCATGAACGCCACCCCCGGCTCCACAAGAGCCCGCCCCTGCTGATGCGCCGCGCCGACCGCCTGTTCCAGCTGGTGCAGCTCGTCCGCGGGCGGCGCCTGACCACCGCCGAGTTCATCGCCGAGCGGCTCGAGGTGTCGGCGCGCACGGTGTACCGCGATGTCGCCGACCTGCAACTGCAGGGCGTGCCGATCGAAGGCGAGGCCGGCGTCGGCTACCGCATGCGCGCCGGCTTCGACCTGCCGCCGCTGATGTTCAGCGGCGAAGAGGCGCAGGCGTTGGTCGCGGCGGTGCGCATCGCGCAGCCGCGCATCGATGCGGCGCTCGCGGCGCGCGCCGATGCCGCGTTGTCGAAGATCCTGTCGGTGCTGCCGAGTGCGGCCCGCGCGGCCGCCGAAAGCCTCGCGCTGTATGCGCCCACCTACGACTTCGACCCGCAGGCGCGCTCGAACCTGGAGCTGCTGCGGCTGGCCGCCGAATCGCGCCGCCGCGTCGAGTTGCAGTACGTCGACCTGAAGGAGGTCGGCACCGAGCGCACGGTGCGGCCGCTCGGCTGCTTCTACTGGGGCGCGGTGTGGACGCTGGCCGCGTGGTGCGAGACGCGCGAGAGCTTCCGCAGCTTCCGCGTCGACCGCATCCGGCAGCTGATCGTCACCGATTCCGCGTTCCGCGACGAGCCGGGCAAGACGCTGGCCGACCTGTTCCGCCACAACGAGGCCGCAGCCGAGGCGCACCGCAACGCGAACGCGGCCTGATCGGGGCCGCCCCGGCGCGGCGGGCTCTTAAGATGCCGGGTTCCGCACCCACCCCGGCCCCGCCATGATCCAGCTGTATTACTTTCCCGGCAACGCCAGCATGGCACCGCACATGCTGCTCGAAGAGCTCGGCGTCCCGTTCGAGCTTGTGCGCGTCGAACGCGAGAAGGGCGCGCTGCGCTCGCCCGAGTACCTGAAGCTGAACCCGAACGGGCTGATCCCGGTGCTGGTCGACGGCGAGCTGGTGCTGTACGAGGCTGCGGCGATCTGCCTGCACCTGCTCGACGCGCACCCGCAGTCCGGCCTGGCGCCGGCCGTCGGCACGCCGCAGCGGGCGCATTTCTACAAGTGGCTGATGTGGCTGACCAACACGCTGCAGCCGGCGCTGATCACCTACTTCTATCCCGACCGCTATGTGCGCGAAGCCGATGCGGTGCCGCAGGTGAAGGACTGCGCCGAGGCGCGCGTCGGCGCGCTGGTCGACTTGCTCGAGGCCGAGCTGGCGTCGCATGGCAAGCCGTGGCTGCTCGGCGATGCGTTCAGCGCGGTCGACCTGTACGCGCTGATGCTGTGCCGCTGGACGCGCGGCTTCCACCGGCCGGCGCGCAGCCTGCCGGCGTTGGGGGCCTGGCTGCAACGCGTGCTGGCGAGGCCGGCGGTGCAGCGGATGCTGGCGCGCGAGGGTCTGCAGCCGCCGCTGGTCTGATCAGGGTTGCGGCCACGCCCGCTGCGCCGGCCGCATCCGCTCCCACGCCCGCGCCAGCTGCAGCACGCCCAGGTCGTCATGCCGCGCGCCGACGATCTGCAGCCCGATCGGCAGGCCGTCGGCGGTGTAGCCGCAGTTGATGCTGGCGGCCGGCTGCTCGCTCATGTTGTACGGCAGCGTGAACGCGATGTGCTCGAACGGCCGCGCCGGGTCGTCGGTCGGGCACGGCAGCTCGGCGGCGAAGGCCGGGATCGGCGCGGTCGGCGACAGCAGCGCGTCGAACGGCCGGCAGGCCGCGACCGCCGCCTCGCGCATCGCGCCCATCTGGCTGTAGCCGTGGAAGACCTGCGCGCCGCTCAAGTCCGCGCCGCCGCGCGCCCAGTCGACGATGAACGGCAGCACCTTCGCGCGCCGCGCCTCGGGCAGCGCCGCGATGTCGGTCCACGCACGGCAGCGCCAGAAGCGGTCCATGCCGTCGATCATCTCGCGCGTCATGAACGGTGCGACCGGCTCGACGATCGCGCCGGCGCCTTCGAAGGCCCGGGCCGCCGCGTCGACCGCCGCCCGCACCTCGGGCGCGACCGGCAGGCCCCAGCCGGCGTCCATCAGCAGCCCGAACTTCAGCCCGCGCAGCGGGCGGTCGAGCTGCGCCCACGCGATCTCCTGGTGCGGCAGGCTCATCGTGTCGCGCATGCCCGGATCGGGCTGCGACAGCACGCCCATCAGCAGCGCCGCATCGGCCACCGTGCGCGTCATCGGCCCGGCCACGCGGCCGGCATACGGCGGCTGGATCGGGATGCGGCCGAGGCTCGGCTTCAGCGTGAAGATCCCGCACCAGCCGGCCGGCAGCCGCACCGAGCCGCCGATGTCGGTGCCGACGTGCAGCGGACCGTAGCCCGCCGCCGCGCCGGCCGCGGCACCGGCGCTGCTGCCACCGGGGTTGCGGCGCAGGTCCCACGGGTTGCGCGCCAGCGGGTGGAAGCTCGACAGCCCGGACGACAGCATCCCGTAGTCGGGCATCGTCGTCTTGCCGAGGATCACCGCGCCGGCCTCGCGCAGCCGCGCGGCCGGCGGCGCGTCGGCCGCGGCCGGCACCAGCTCGGTGGCGGCGGTGCCCAGCGGCACCGGCGTGCCGCGGGTCGCGATGTTCTCCTTGATCATCGCCGGCACGCCGTCGAGCGCGCCGAGCGGTGCATTCGCGAGCCAGCGCGCCTGCGAGGCCTCGGCCTGCGCGAGTGCCGCCGCCGCGTCGAGCGCATAGGTGGCGCACAGCCGCGGTTCCCAGGCCTCGATGTTCGCGAGCACCGCGCGCGTCACCTCGACCGGCGACAGCGTGCGCGCCGCATAGGCCGCGAGCAGTTCGACGGCGCCCAGCTGCGCGAGCGCGTTCATTGCCAGCTCACCGCGCCCATGTCGTTCGCGAACACCGGCGAGCTGCTCCACAGCCCCTTCAGCCGCTTGTTGGCGACCAGGAACTGCGGCAGCTGGAACAGCCAGGCGTTGACCGCGTCGTCGGCCAGCCGGCGCTGTGCATCGCCGAGCAGCTTCAGGCGCTCCTTCGGGTTGGTGCTGGCGTCGTACTTCGCGACGATCTCGGCGTAGGCCTTGCCGTCGTAGCCGAAGTAGTACGACGGGTCGGCATACACCGCGAAGTCGAGCGGCTCGACGTGGCTGATGATCGTCAGGTCGAAGCTGCCCTTGAACGGGCCGGCCAGCCACTGCGCCCATTCGACGTTGTCGATCTTCGCGACGATGCCGACCTTGGCCAGCTGCGCCGCGACGATCTCGCCGCCCTTGCGCGCGTACTGCGGCGGCGGCAGCGAGAGCGTCACGTTCAGCGGCGTCGCGACGCCGGCTTCCTTCAGCAGCGCGCGCGCCTTGTCGGGGTTGTACGGGTTCACGCCGGTCAGGTCGACGTAGCCGGCGTCGCTGGGCACCAGGTGGCTGCCGATCGGCGCACCCTGGCCTTCCATCGCGCCGGCGATCACCGCCTTGCGGTCGATCGCCATCGCGATCGCGCGGCGCACGCGTACGTCGTCGAAGGGCTTGCGCTTGTTGTTGATCGCGACGAGGGTCTTGCCTTCGGTGCCGCCGATCGCAACGGTGAAGCGCGGGTCGTTCTGGAACTGCGCGAGGCTTTGCGCGGCCTGGAAACGCGGGAACGCGTCGACGTCGCCGGCCAGCAGCGCGGCCGATTGCGCGGCCGGGTCGTTGATGATGCGAAAGCTCACCTTCTTCAGCTTGATCGCGGCGGCGTTGCGGTAGCCGTCCCAGCGCGACAGCAGCACCGCGGTGCCGCGCGACCAGCTCTCGAAGCGGAACGGGCCGGTGCCCACCGGCTTCGTCGCGGTGCCGGCGGCGCTCTTCGGGTCGAGGATCACCGCGGTGTTCTCGCCCAGGCGGAACAGCAGGTTGCCGTCGGCCTTCGCGAGCACCAGCACCACCGTCTGCGCATCGGGCGTCTCGATGCGGGTGATGTTGTCGAACACCGTCTTCTTCGCCTTGTTGGTGCTGCCTTCGGCGCGGGCGCGCTCGAAGCTGAACTTGACGTCGGACGCATCGAAGGCCTCGCCGTCGTGGAAGCGCACGCCCTTCTTCAGCTTGAAGGTGTAGAGCCGGCCGTCGGGGTCGATGCTCCAGCTGTCGGCCAGCAGCGGCGTCACGCTGCCGTCGACGTTGATCTTGGTCAGGCCCTCGAGCACGTTGTAGTGGACGATCTCGCCGATCGACGCCGCCGCCGAGGTGGTCGGGTCGAGCCCCGGCGGCTCGAGCGTGATGCCGATGACGGCGCTGTCCTTGCGGGACTGCGCGGTGGCGAGCGTCGCGGCGAACAGCAGCAGCGTGGCGGTGGTTTTCGTGAGGGCGGCGTGCATCGGAAGATGGTAGCCCGGATGGCAATCCGGGCTACGCGGCTGCCACCAACGCGCGCGTATACGCATGCTGCGGCGCCCCGAACACATCATCCGACGCCCCACGCTCGACGACCTCGCCGCCGCGCATCACCAGCACCTCTTCGCACAGGTGGTCGACCACCGCGAGGTCGTGGCTGATCAGCAGGTAGGTCATGCCGAAGCGCTGCTGCAGGTCGCCCATCAGGTTCAGCACCTGCGCCTGCACCGAGACGTCGAGCGCGCTCACCGGCTCGTCGGCGACGATCAGCTTCGGCCGCGTCACCAGCGCCCGCGCGATCGCGATGCGCTGGCGCTGGCCGCCGGAGAACTCGTGCGGATGGCGGCCGGCGTCCGACGCGCGCAGCCCGACCGCCTCCAGCGCCTCGGCCACCTGCCCGGCCGCATCGGGTGCGTCGGCGGGCAGCGGCTCGGCGACGATGCGGCCGACGCGCTGCCGCGGGTCCAGCGAGCCGTACGGATCCTGGAACACCATCTGGAAATCGCGCCGCGCCGCGCGCAGTGCGGCCGGCGCCAGCGCGTTCAGGTCGCGCCCGTCGAACAGCACCCGCCCGCTGCTCGGCGGCTCCAGCGCCATTGCGATGCGCGCCAGCGTCGACTTGCCCGATCCCGATTCGCCGACGACGCCCAGGTTGTGCCCGGCCTGCAGCCGCAGGCTGACGCCGCGCAGCGCGTCGACCACCGGCGCCGGCTGCAGCAGCCGCTCGCGCGGCAGCGTGTAGCGCCGCGTCACCTGCTCCAGCGCGAGCAGCGGCGCGCCGCTGCCGGGCAGGCTCACGCCAGCAGCTGGCGCGCCGCCAGGCTGCGCATCAGCGCGGTCAGCCCGAAGCGCCATGGCGCGATCTCGTCGCAGCGGTGCACCCGGTTGACCAGCGCGCCGAAGGCCGGCGACGACACCGTGACCACGTCGCCCACCACGTGCGTGAAGCCCTGGCCCGGGCCCAGGCGGTCCTGCGTCGGCGCAAGCATGGTGCCGAGGAACAGCATCAGCCCGTCCGGGTACTGGTGGTGCGGGCCGATCGCCTGCGCCGCCAGGTCGAGCGGGTCGCGGCTGATCTTCGCGAGCGTGTCGCGGGCTTCGACGCGGAAGCCGTCCGGCCCGATCACCCGCAGCGCGATTTCGCAGCGGCGCAGGTCGTCGATTCCGAAGTGCGCGTCGAACAGGCGGATGAACGGCGCCATCGCGCACGACGCGTTGTTGTCCTTGGCCTTGCCGAGCAGCAGCGCGCTGCGGCCTTCGAAATCGCGCAGGTTCACGTCGTTGCCGAGCGTCGCGCCGCGCACCTGCCCGCGGCTGTCGATCGCGAGCACCACCTCGGGCTCCGGGTTGTTCCACGACGAGCCGGGGTGCAGACCGACATCGGCGCCGGTGCCGACCGCGGCCATCGGCGGCGCCTTCGTGAACACCTCGGCGTCCGGGCCGATGCCGACCTCCAGGTACTGCGACCACGCGCCCTGCGCGATCAGCACCTCCTTGACCTGCGCCGCCTGGGCCGAGCCGGGCACGATGCCGGCGAGGTTGTCGCCGAGGATGCCGGTCAGCGAGCGGCGGATCGCGTCGGCGCGCGACGCGTCGCCGCGCGCCTGCTCCTCGATCACCCGCTCCAGCAGGCTGGCGATGAAGGTGACGCCGCTCGCCTTCACCGGCTGCAGGTCGCACGGCGCCATCAGCCAGGCCTGGGTGCCGTCGCGCCGCGATTCGTCGCTGTTGGCCAGCGCCGACTCGTAGGACGCGATGCGCGGCGCCTGGCCGTTGCGCAGCGCCGACTGCACCGCGAACACCGGGTCGTCGAGCTCCAGCAGCTGGCTGCTGGTGGCGGCCACCGTCGACAGGTCGTGCAGGTCGTCGCCGGCCAGCGTGACCAGCGTCGGCCCGGCGCCGGGCACCCACAGCCGGCCCACCAGCGTGGCACGCGCGGCGTCGTGGGGCAGCGATTCGGCCACCTGCAAGGGCAGCGGTGGGAAGTTGACGCTCTTGGGAGTGCTCATGAAGGATCTCGCGACAGGATTGGCTGGACGGAAGAGACAAGGCAGAAGGGTTTGTCCCGCTGAAGGCGCGGGGGCTGGCGTTTACCATGACACGATCCGCAGGTCAGGCGCCGCTGTCCCACGAAGAAAGCGAAGGAAGCCCCCGATGCTGAAGACCATATCGCCATTGCTGACCCCCGATGCGCTGCACGCACTGGCCAGCATGGGCCACGGCGACGACCTGGCGATTGTGGACGCGAATTTCCCCGCCGCCCAGGTGGCGCAGCAGGCCGGTGCGCGGCTGGTGCAGGTGGCCGGCGCCGACGCCCCGGCGGTGCTGGCGGCGCTGCTGCCGCTGTTTCCGCTCGACACCTTCGTGCCGCAATGCGCCTGGACGATGCAGGTGGTGGGCGACGCCCGCGCGGTGCCGCCGCCGGTCGTCGAATTCCGCCGGCTGCTGCATGCCGCCGGCGAGCGCGAGCCGGCCGCGCTGGAGCGCTTCGCGTTCTACGAGCAGGCCCGGCGCGCCTTCCTGATCCTGCGCACCGGCGAGCAGCGCAAATACGGCAACCTGCTGCTGCGCAAGGGGGTGGTGGCCACCGACTGACGAACTGCCTGCCGATCCGATGTTCGTTTCTGGCGCGACGGGAGCCGCGCCGTCATCCGCTCCCACTGACGGGAGAAGATCATGACGATTCCTGCCGCATCCGTCTCTTTCCACGGCATCTGGCCGGCGCTGCTGACGCCGCTGAAGCCCGACCTCGGCATCGACCTGCACCGCTTCGGGCTGCATGCCCGCGCGCTGGTGCATGCCAAGGGCTGCGGCGGCGTCGTGCCGTTCGGCACCACCGGCGAAGGGCCGTCGTTCTCGGTCGACGAGCGCCGCGACGCGGTCGATGCGCTGGTCGGCGAGGGCGTGCCGGCGGCGCAGATCCTGGTCTCCACCAGCTGCGCCGCGCTGCCCGACACGCTGGCGTTGACGCGCCATGCGCTGGCGATCGGCGCGCACGGCTGCCTGATGATGCCGCCGTTCTTCCTGAAGGGTGTCAGCGACCAGGGCGTGATCGACTGCTACCGCCAGGTGATCGACGGCGCGGCCGACGACCGGCTGCGGCTGTACCTGTACCACATCCCGCAGGTGAGCGGCGTCGGGCTCACGCGCAAGGTGGTCGAGACGCTGAAGCGGCTGTACCCGCAGACCATCGTCGGCATCAAGGACAGCAGCGGCGACACCGCGCACACGCTGGCGCTGGCCGATGCCTTCAACGAAACGCTGATGGTCACCGCCGGCCACGAGCCCGACCTGCCCGAGCTGGCGCGGCGCGGCAGCACCGGCGCCGTCAGCGGGCTGGCCAATTTCATGCCGCACGTGGTGCAGCGGCTGGCCGGCCGGCCCGATGCGCCGAACACCCCGCACGACGTGTCGCGGGTGCGGTTGCTGCTCGCGATGCTCGGCCCGTACGCGTTGACGCCCGCTTTGAAGGGCATCATGGCGGCCCTGAGCGGCGAACCCGGCTGGTTGCGGGTGCGTGCGCCGCTGGTGGCGCTGACGACGGACCAGATGCACACGCTGCAGCATGCGCTGAAGCCGATCGCGCTGGACCTCGACGTCGATTGATCCGAACAAGGAACCTGGAGACTGCATGACTTTCGATTCACGGCGCCGCCGCCTGGCGGCGGGCCTGGTGTTGTCCGGCCTGGCCCTGCCCTCGGCACAGGCCGCCGGCAAGACGCTGCTGCGCATCTCGACCCCCGCGGTGCCGGACGACTGGCACGCGAAGATGTGGACCGTCTTCAAGGACACGCTCGAGCAGTCGGCCCCCGGCGAGTTCGAGGTGCAGGTCAACCTGAACGCGGCGCTGTTCAAGCAGGGCGCCGAGCCGGCCGCGATGGCGCGCGGCAACCTGGAGCTGGCGTCGATCTCCGCCTTCGACATCGCGAAGCTGCTGCCGGAGTTCTCGATCTTCACCGCCGGCTACATGCTGCGCGACCCGCAGCACCAGCAGAAGGTGTTCAACGGGCCGATCGGCGACGAGATGTTCAAGCGCGTCTCCGACAAGCTCGGCGTCACCGTGCTCGCCACCGCCTACCTCGGCACCCGCCAGGTCAACCTGCGCGACGTGCGCAAGGTGACGACGCCGGCCGACCTGAAGGGCGTGAAGCTGCGCATGCCGGGCTCGAAGGAATGGCTGTTCCTCGGCCAGGCGCTCGGCGCGACGCCGACCCCGCTCGCCTTCGGCGAGGTCTACCTGGGCCTGAAGACCGGCACCATCGACGGCCAGGACAACCCGCTTCCGACGGTGCGCGCCGCCAAGTTCTACGAGGTGACGAAGCAGCTGGTGCTGACCAGCCACCTGGTCGACGGCCTGTTCATCGCGGTCGCCGACACGACCTGGAACGCCGCGAGCCCGGCGCAGCGGCAGAAGCTGAAGGCGGCGGCCCAGGCGGCGGCTCGCTACAACAACGACCACCGCATCCAGGAAGAAACGCAGCTGGTCGAGTTCTTCAAGCAGCAGGGGCTGCAGGTGACGACGCCCGACGTCGCCGCCTTCCGCCGCGCGGTGCAGCAGGCCTATGCCGCATCGGAGCAGGCGAAGGCCTGGCCGCAGGGGATGCTCGAGCGCATCAACGGAACCTCGTGATGCGGCGCTGGCTGAAACGGGGCGCCGACGCGGTCGGCGGCGGCCTGTTCGTGTTGCTGTTCCTGGTGTTCCTGGTGCAGATCACCGCGCGCTTCGGCTTCAACCAGCCGCTGCCGTGGACCGACGAGCTGGCGGTGGTGCTGTATGTGTGGGTGATCCTGTGGTCGACCGCGTTCGTCGTACCGCAGCGCGAGCACGTCGCCTTCGACCTGGTCTACAACGCGATGCCGGCCGGCCTGCGGCGCGTGTTCCGCGGGCTCGCGGCCGCGCTGTTCGGTGGCCTCGCGCTGTGGGCGCTGCCGGCCAGCTGGGACTACATCCGCTTCATGGCGCGCGAGGGCACGCCGGTGCTCGGGCTGCCGTTCATGGCGGTGTTCATGCCGTTCGCGTTCATGCTCGTCTCGGTGGTGGCGCGCAGTGCGTTCACGCTGTGGCGAATCGTGCGCGGGCTCGACCATGAACTGAGTGGTGAGGTGAAGAGCGATGAGGTGAAGGCATGACGGTGGCACTCTGGGCCTTGATCGGCGTGCTGGTCGCCGGCTTCGTGCTGCGCGCGCCGATCGGCTTCTCGATGATCGGCAGCGGCATCGCCTACCTGGTCGTCAAGCGTCAGGATGTCGGGCTGGCGGCCGAGCAGGTGCTGAACGGGCTGTACAACAGCTACGTGCTGCTGGCGGTGCCGCTGTTCATCTTCGCGGCCAACCTGATGAACGCCGGCACCATCAGCGAGCGCATCTTCGACTTCTGCCGCATCCTGGTCGGCCGGCTGCGCGGCGGGCTGGCGCAGGTCGACATCCTGGTCAGCGTGGTGTTCTCGGGCATGAGCGGCAGCGCGATCGCCGATGCCGCCGGGCCGGGTCTCGTGACGATCCGGCAGATGCTGAAGAAGCCGGAGTACACGCCCGGTTTCGCCGGCGCGGTGGTGGTGGCGAGCGCGACGCTCGGGCCGATCATCCCGCCGTCGATCCCGATGGTGATCTATGCGCTGGTGTCGGGCAGCTCGGTCGGCGCGCTGTTCCTCGGCGGCGTGGTGCCGGGCGTGCTGATGGCGCTGCTGATGATGGGCGTGGTGCACTTCATCGCGACGCGGCGCAACATGCCGCGCGAGGACAAGGTGCCGCTGCGCGAGTGGCCGCGCATCCTGTGGCGCGGCGCGCTGCCGCTGTCGCTGCCGGTGCTGCTGCTGACCGGCATCTACACCGGCATCTTCACGCCGACCGAGGCGGCGGCGGTGGCGGCGCTGCATGCGTTGGTGCTGGCCGGCGTCGTCTACCGGGCGCTCAGCTGGCGCACGCTGTGGGGCGTGGTGATGGAGTCGACGCGCTCCAGCGCGGTGATCACGATGATCCTGGCCGGCGCCTTCATGATGAACTACGCGTTCACCGCCGAGGGCGTGCCGCAGTCGCTCGCCGCGTGGATGTCGGGCTTCGAGCTCGGCCGCACCTCGTTCCTGCTGCTGGTGAACCTGCTGTTCCTGGTGCTCGGCTGCTTCATGGACATCTCGGTGCTGCTGCTGGTGTTCGTGCCGATCCTGCTGCCGATGGTGAAGTCGCTCGGCATCGACCTGGTGCACTTCGGCGTGGTGATCGTGCTGAACATGATGATCGGGCTGATCCACCCGCCGTTCGGCATGCTGCTGTTCGTCACCAACGCGCTGACCGGCATCCCGATCCGCGACATGCTGCGCGAGGGCTGGCTGTTCATCGTGATGCTGCTGGCGCTGCTGCTCGCGATGACGCTGTTTCCGCAGATCGTGCTGTGGCTGCCGCAGTCGATGGGCTACCGATGACGCGTCAGCCCGCCTTGCGCCGATCCATCGCCGCGCTCTCGTAGAACGCCTTCTTCGACGCGTACATCGCGTGATCGGCCTCGTTGACCGCGGCCTCGATGCGCCCGCCGGCTTCGCAGGTCGCGATGCCCAGCGCGAAGCTCAGCGTGGTCGTGCCGTGGAACTGGTTGTTCAGCTCCGACAGCGACGCCAGCCGGTCCAGCAGCAGCTGCGCCGCGCGCGCGTCCATGCCGGGCAGCAGCAGCGCGAACTCGTCGCCGCCGATGCGCGCGGCGCACATCGGCTTGTCGATCGCCTTCGTCAGCACCTCGCCGGCGCGCCGCAGCAGCGCATCGCCGGCCGCATGGCCCTGCGTGTCGTTGATGGTCTTCAGCCCGTTCAGGTCGGCGACCACCACCGTCACCGGCCACGGGCCCTTGCGCTCCAGCCGGTTGATCTCGTCGACGAAGAACGCCCGGTTGCGCAGCTTGGTCAGCGGGTCGTGCTTGCCGAGGAATTCGAGGTAGGCCTCGGCCTGCTTGCGCGCGGTGATGTCGGTCAGCGAGACCAGCACCAGGTCCCAGTCGGCTTCGTGGCCGGGCAGCACCGAGAACTGCAGGTACACATGCAGCCGGTCGCCGGCCAGGTTGTAGTTGACGACCTCGCGCTGGTGCGTGGTCCTGCCGTTCCACAGGTCGAGCAGCTGCTCGCCGAAGTGCGCCGTCATGTCGTCGCGGAACACGTCGCCGAGCCGGCGCAGCAAGGTGTCGCGGTCGGCCGCGCCGAACATGCGCAGCGTCTGCTGGTTCACGTCGACCACGCGCACTTCCTGCAGGCAACGGGTCACGAATTCCGGGTGCACGTCGGTGAAGACCCGGAAGTCGCTGATGCCCTGCGCGCGCGCCTCGTCGAGCAGCCGCTTCACGCTGCTGAAATCCTCGACCCACAGCGACACCGGCGAATGCTCGAACAGCCCGCGCGCATACAGCTCGCTCATGCGCAGCGCCTCGGCGGCGGCGCTGCGCTCGGTCACGTCCTCGATCGACAGCAGCACGCGGTCCCAGCCGGCCTCGTGGCCGGGCAGCACGGTGGCGTTCAGCACGATGTCGAGGCGCCGGCCGTCGAGCGCGTAGTTCACCGTCTGGCTGGTGAAGCGGGTGTGGCCGTCCCACAGCGCGGCCAGTTCTTCGACGAGTTGCTCGAACATGTCGTCGCGGAACACCCGCGGCAGGTTCTCGACCAGGTGCGCCAGGTCGCGTGCGCCGTACAGCTCGAGCGTGCGCCGGTTCACCTGCAGCACGCGCAGGCAGGCCGAGCATTCGGCGACGCGCCGCGGGTCGGCCCGCAGGTGCGCCCGCAGGTCGGTCACGCCCGCGCCGCGCCAGCGCGCGAAGGTGGCGTGCAGCGCGCTGTAGTCCTCCAGCCACAGCGAGACCGGCGCGAGCTCGAACAGGCTGGCCAGTTCGGCGGGGGGCAGGGTCTCGGTGACGTTCATGGCATGACGGTCATGCGCAGGGGCCTCAGTGCGCGCTCATCCACGCCTCGATGGCGTCGGGCTCGACCGGCACCGCCCGGCTGATCAGCTCGCAGCCGCCGGGGACGACGACCGCATCGTCCTCGATGCGGATGCCGATGTTCCAGAACGCCTCGGGCACGTCGGGCGCCGGCTGCACGTACAGGCCGGGCTCCAGCGTCACGACCATGCCGCATTCGAGCCGGCGCGACGGCGCGCGCACGACCCGCCCGCCGCGGAAATCCGGCTGGTCGACCGCCGGCTCCTGCAGCGACAGGTACTCGCCCACGTCGTGCACATCGCGCCCGAGCCAGTGGCCGGTGTCGTGCATGTAGAAGCGCCGGTAGGCGCCGCTCGCCATCACCGCGTCGACGTCGCCATGGCGGTCTCGCGCCAGCAGCCCGTGGTCGAGCAGGCCCTGCGACAGCACGCGCACCGCCGCCTCGTGGGCGTCGCGCTGCCGGCTGCCGGGGCGGGTCGCGGCCACCGCCACCTGCTGCGCGGCCAGCACCACGTCGTACAGCGCCCGCTGCGGCCCGGTGAAGCGACCGTCGGCCGGGAAGGTGCGGCTGATGTCGCTCGCGTAGCCGTCGAGCTCGCAGCCGGCGTCCACCAGGCACAGCTGGCCGGCGCGCAGCTCGCTGGCGCCGGCCGCATGGTGCAGCACGCAGGCGTTGCCGCCGGCCGCGACGATGCTGCCGTAGGCAGGCCCGGTCGCGCCGTGGCGGCGGAACTCGTGCAGCAGCTCGGCCTCGATCTCGTACTCGCGCACCGCGGCCGCCGGGTCGGCGCGCAGGCGCTGGCCGCAGTAGCGCATCGCGCGGGCATGGGCGGCGGCGGAGATGGCCGCGGCGCGGCGCATCGTGTCGATCTCGTCGGCGTCCTTGATCAGGCGCATCTCGTCGACCAGCGGGCCGAGGTCGCGGTGCACCGGGCCTTCGGCGCCGAGGCCGGCACGCGTGCGGGCGCGCGCCAGCCAGCCGGGCAGGCGCTGGTCGATCGCGCTCGGCACGGTGAACAGCGTCCAGACATTGCGCACCCGGCCCATCAGCTCGGGCAGCAGTTCGTCGAGGCGCTCGATCGGCCAGGCCAGGTCGACGCCGAGCGCCTGCGGCGCGGCCTTCGGCCCGAGCATCGGCCCTTCCCACACCGAGCGCTCGGCGTTGGCGGCGTGGCAGAACAGCTCGCTGCAGCCGTCGGCATGCAGCACCAGGCAGCTGTGCGGCTCGTCGAAGCCGCTCAGGTAGTGGAAGTGGCTGCCGTGGCGGAACGGGTGCTCGTTGTCGCCATTGCGCATCTGCATCGGCGCGGTCGGCACGATCGCCATGCCGCCGCCGGCCGCGGCGAGGCGGCGGGCCAGCTCGGCGCGGCGCCGGCGGAAGGGTGGGGTGCGCATCGGTGGGCCGGGGGGTGCGCCGGTGCGTCAGGATTCGCTGTCCGCGCGGGCCTTGGGCGGCTGGGCGGGGTCCGCGGCGGCGGCGGCGGCGCGCTGCTTGCGCAGGCGGCGCAGCTCGCGCAGCATTTCCTTGTCGCCGGCGGTCGGGATGCGGCCGCCGTCGGGGTCGGTTGCGTCGGCGTGCGGCCGGGTGTCCAGCGCGCCGGGGCGGGTGTCCAGCGGGCCCGGCCGGGTGCTCGCGCCCCTCTCGCTGCGGCTGCTCCTGTCGCCGGCCGGCTTGTCGTTCTGCTTGTCGAGCAGGGCCTGCTGGCGCCAGCGGATCTGGTTGGCCGTGTTCTCGACCGCGTCGAGCTGGGTGTCGGCATCGGTCTTCGGCAAGGCCACGGCGCGCTTGTCGGTCATGCGCATCAGCAGGCGGCAGACGCGGTTGTTGTTCAGGTGGCGCAGCGTCGGCAGCGTGCCGTCTTCCTCGACGACGCTGACGTCGCGGATGTTCTCGATCGCCACCTGGTGCACCTTGCCGGCGAAGCCGCGCTGGAACCAGACGTAGCTCGCGCTGACGCTGACGCGCTCCCAGCGCGCCAGGTCGAAGGCGACCGCGCCGAGCACGCCGAGGATGCCCACGAAGATCAGCCAGCCGAACGACAGCGCGGTGCCGAGCCAGATCACCAGGCCGGCGACGATCGGGACGACGACGACTTCGAGCATCGCGCGGTCGGAGGTGCCGTAGACGTTGCGGTCGTAGCCGGCGAGTTCGAGTTCGCCGCTGGCCAGCGGCTGGAACGACGCGGTCAACGCCTTCGCGCCGCGGCCGATCAGGATGTGGCCGGCGACCGCGAACGCGACCAGGAAGGGCAGCAGCAGCCAGGTGCTGAACGACGCGAGGCCGGTGGCGCGGGTGGCGGCAGCGGCCATCGAAGGGCTGACCGGCGCACAGAGCGCCAGCGGCAGCAGGAGGGAGCGGGGGCGGGGAATCTTGATCACGGACGCGACGGTAACGCGAAGCGCTGCGCCCGCAAAGAGGGACGACGAGAAACCGGGCTGACACAGTACCCGCACTGCGTCCCGGGGCTCGCGTCGCGTGCGCGAATCGACGCGGGGCTGTGGCTAAGATGCCGCAATTCTTAACGAGGTGTAGCGATGAAATACCGTCGATTGGGCCGCAGCGGCCTGCAGGTCAGTGAGCTGTCGCTGGGCTCGTGGGTCACGTACCACAACCAGGTGGACACCGGCTCGGCCGCCGAGATGCTCGCCGCGGCCTTCGATGCCGGCGTCAATTTCTTCGACAACGCCGAAGCCTATGCCGCCGGCCAGAGCGAGGTGGTGATGGGCGAGGCGTTCCGCCGGCTGAAGTGGCCGCGCCTGAACTACGTCGTGTCGACCAAGTTCTTCTGGGGCCTGGACCGCGAGGGCAACACCGTCAACCGGCGCGACACGCTGAATCGCAAGTACCTGACGCAGGCGATCGACGGCTCGCTCAAGCGCATGCAGCTGGAGCACATCGACCTGGTGTACTGCCACCGGCCCGACCCGCACACGCCGATCGAGGAGACGGTCTGGGCGATGAGCGACATGATCACCCGCGGCAAGGCCTTGTACTGGGGCACCAGCGAATGGAGCGCGGCCGAGATCCGCGCCGCCTACGACATCGCCGAGCGCCACCACCTGCACAAGCCGGTGATGGAGCAGCCGCAGTACCACCTGTTCCACCGCCAGCGCGTCGAGCAGGAGTACGCCCGCTTGTACGACGACATCGGCCTGGGCCTGACGACCTGGAGCCCGCTGGCCAGCGGGCTGCTGACCGGCAAGTACCGCAGCGGCGTGCCGCAGGGCAGCCGCGGCGCGCTCGAAGGCATGGGCTTCCTGCTGAAGGGGCTGACCGATGCCGACAAGAACGCCGCGGTCGCGAAGCTGGAGCCGATCGCCCGCGACCTGGGCGGCAACCTGGCGCAGCTGGCGGTGGCCTGGGTCAACCGCAACCCGCACGTCAGCACGGTGATCCTCGGCGCGTCGAAGCTGTCGCAGTTGCAGGACAACCTCGGCGCGCTGGCGATCACGCCGAAGCTGACGCCGGAGGTGCTGGCGAAGATCGACGAGATCACGACGCCGTTCGCGGCTTGATGGCTCGCTCGATGTTGTGGATCAGGGACCTTCGGGTCCCTTTTTCATGCCGACGATCCAGCGCTGGTCCGCGTCGACGAGCGTTCGGGCGCGTTGTTGTTCATCCTGATCCAGGAAGTTCGTGCTGGCGAATCGCAGCTTCACCATTGCGAGAGAAACGACGCCTGCCTGAATGCCGGCGCGGATCCATCGCAGGTCACGCGGTTCGCCTCGTGCGTACTTCGACAGGGCGGTGTCGTTGGGATCGAGGAACCAGGCTCGCAATCCGTTGCGCTCGACCTTGATCAACCGTTGTTGCCATTCCGACGGCAGGCTTGGCAACCCGGGGCTGACGGCGTCGAGGTAGTAGCCCGACCCGACGTGATAGGCAGAGTTCTCGCCCAGCGCTTCCAGCAGGTCGAAGATGCGTTGCGGGTCGTGCAGCGTGTAGCAGTCCACATCGTTGGACAGAGTCATCCCCGACGGGATCTCGACGTGTTCCTCGAGGCCCAGGATCGACAGGCTGCCGATCACGACGTAGTCGGTGTGACCCGAAAGCCGTCGGGCCTCATCGAGCAGGGCCAGCAGTGCTGACAGATTCATGCGTGCAGCCCGACCCAGGGCGAGTTCTGGCGCAGTGCGGGCCCCCATCCGTCCGCATTCGAGATCATCGTCATCGCCATGTCGCGCACGGGTTGCCGAAGGATCTCTGACCAGCGATCGATGTAGTCATCGCTGCACAGCCGCTCACGCCGCCACCGTTCGACGACCTTCAATGCCTCGCCGATCATCGCGTCGCGGGTCTTGGGGGTGGCAGTCACCAGATCCAGGGCAATGCGCTGGTGCCGGATGAGGCGGTCTTTCTCGACCATCGCCTGTTGGAGGCGGACGTGCCGGCGCTCTGCGGCCACGTCGGCTACTGCTGGCTGGAAGAACTGGGGCGCGGCGACGATGGCTTCGACCTTGCCGTAGCGCTCGATGGCCACCGGGGCCTGCCCGGCCGCCTTCATCACCTCGCCGAAGTACTGCTTTGCGTGCGTCGAAGAAAACTGTTTCATCGAAATGCTCAGTCCAAGAGCTGTCTATTTTGAATCGAAATAGACAACATGTCTCGCATTTCGAAGCAACCCCATGGTCTTGACCCGGATAACTATACGATCGTATAGTTAATCCATGCCCCGCCCTTCCCAGAACGTCGACCAACGCCTGCTCGATGCCGGCCTCGAACTGCTGCCGCAGACCGGTTGCGCCGGGCTGTCGGTGCGGCGGCTCACCGAGCATGCGGGCGTCAACCTGGGCATGTTTCACTACCACTTCAAGTCCAAGGACAACTTCATCCGCGCGGTGCTGCAGCGCACCTACGAAGGCATGTTCGCGGCGCTGGCGCTGGAGGTCGGGAGCGACCCCGCCGCGTCGCCGGCGCACAACCTGCGCAACGCCGTGCGCGTGCTGGCGCACTTCGGCCGCCAGCACCGGCACCTGATGGTGCGCATCCTGGCCGACGCGATGGCCGGCGAGGCGCTGGCACGCGAGTTCCTGCAGGCCAACCTGCCGCGCCACATCGCGGTCATCGCCCGGTTGATCGCCCAGGCGCAGCAGCGCGGCGAGTTCCGGGCTGCGCCGCCGCCGCAGGTGCTGGCCTTCATCGCCGCGGGCGTCGCGTCGCCCATCCTGATCGGCACCGCAATGCAGGGCGACGGCGCGCTGCCCGGCGTCGCCATGTTGATCGACGAGCACGTGCTGTCCGATGCGGCCATCGAGGCGCGCATCGACGCCGCTCTGCGCGCCTGGCTCGCGCGCCCCGAGGAGACTCCATGAAGCATCCCGCGCCGTTGATCGCTTTGCTGACGATCGTGGCCGCGCTGGCGGCCTGTTCAAAGCCGCCCGTCGAGGGCTATGCCGGCTATGCGGAAGGCGACTACGTGCGCCTGTCGGCGCCGGTCGCCGGCACGCTGACCCGGCTTCACCTGCAGCGCGGCGACCGCGTCGATGCGGCCGCGCCGGCCTTCGTGCTGGAGCAGGACAGCGAGCGCGCCGCACGCGAAGAGGCCGAGTCGCGCCTGCGTGCCGCGCAGCAGCAGCTGCTCAACCTGCAGCAAGGCAAGCGACCCGATGAGCTGGCGGCGGTGCGCGCCCAGCTCGCGCAGGCGCAGGCGGCGCTCGCGCTGTCGAACGCCGAACTGGCGCGCACGACGAAGCTGGTGGCCGAGCAGTTCAACTCGCCGGCCACGCTGGACCAGGCGCGCAGCAAGGTGGCGAGCGACCAGGCGCATGTCAACGAACTGGCGGCGCAATTGCGCGTCGCGAACCTCGGTGCGCGCACACCCGAGATCGCCGCCGCCGCGCAAGAGGTGAAGGCCGCGCAGGCGCAGCTCGCGCAGGCCGAATGGCGGGTCGCGCAGAAGACGCAGCGCGTGCCCGCCTCCGCCGGCGCCGCCGACGTGGTCGACGTGCTGTACCGCGAAGGCGAGTACGTGCCGCTCGGCGGCCCGGTGCTGACGCTGCTGCCGCCCGGCAACCTGAAGGCGCGCTTCTTCGTGCCGCAGGCGGTGGTCGGTGCATTGAGCGTCGGCCAGCCGGTGAGCCTGCGTTGCGACGGCTGCGGCGCGCCGATCGCCGCGCGGCTGAGCTTCATCGCACGTGACGCGGAGTTCACCTCGCCGCTGATCTACAGCCGCGAGAACCGCGCGGCGCTGGTCTTCATGGTCGAGGCCCGGCCCGAGCCGGCCGACGCGCGCCGGCTGCATCCCGGCCAGCCGCTGCAGGTGCTGCTGGGCGCGAGGTCATGAGTGACCCCGCCGTACTGATCGACGTGCACGGGCTGACCAAGCGCTACGGCGGCCGCACCGTCGTCGACCACGTCGACCTGCGCGTCGAGAAGGGCCGCATCCACGGCTTCCTCGGCCCGAACGGCAGCGGCAAGACAACCACCATCCGCATGCTGTGCGGGCTGCTGACGCCCGACGACGGCGGCGGCACCTGCCTGGGCCACGACATCCGCACGCAGTCGCGGCTGATCAAGCGCCAGGTCGGCTACATGACGCAGCGCTTCGGGCTGTACGAAGACCTGAGCATCGAGGAGAACCTCGACTTCGTCGCCCGCGTCTACGCCGTGCCCGACCGCCGCGCCAAGGTGACGGCGACGCTCGGGCAGCTCGGTCTCGCGACGCGCCGCACGCAACTCGCCGGCTCGCTGTCGGGCGGTTGGAAGCAGCGCCTGGCGCTCGCCGCCTGCCTGATCCACTCGCCGCAGCTGCTGCTGCTCGACGAACCCACCGCCGGCGTCGACCCGGCCGCCCGGCGCGACTTCTGGGACCAGATCCACGACCTCGCCGCCGCCGGCCTGACGGTGCTGGTGTCCACCCACTACATGGACGAGGCGGAGCGCTGCCACGAACTCGCCTACATCGCCTACGGCAAGCTGCTGACGCAGGGCACGGTGCAGCAGGTGATCGACGGGGCCGGGCTCGTGACCTGGGCGGTCGCGGGTACCCGGCTGGTGGAGGTCGGCCACCGGCTGCGCGACGTGAAGGGCATCCGCACCGTCGCACCGTTCGGCTCGACGCTGCACGTCAGCGGCGACAACGAACAGGCGATCCGCGACGCGCTCGCCACGCTGGATCGCCCGGACCTGAAGGCGAACCCGATCGAACCGAGCCTGGAAGACGTCTTCATCGCGCTGATGCAGGACGCGAAGGACAACTTCGCGGCAAAGAAGGCATGAGCTGGAGCCGTTTCATCGCGATCCTGATCAAGGAGTTGCGCCAGGTGCGGCGCGACCGCCTGACCTTCGGGATGATGGTCGTCGTGCCGATCGTGCAGCTGGTGCTGTTCGGCTTCGCGATCAACAACGACCCGAAGCACCTGCCGGCGGCGGTCGTCGTCCTGGACCAGAGCGAGTTCACGCGCAGCTTCGTCGCCGGGCTGGAGAACTCGCAGTACTTCCGCATCGCCGCGCGCCCGGCCGGTGTCGCCGCGGCCGATGCCTTGCTGGCCACCGGCGAGGTGCAGTTCGCGCTGGTGATCCCGCCGGATTTCTCGCGCCGGCTGCAACGCGGCGAGCGCCCGGCGATGCTGGTCGCCGCCGATGCCACCGACCCGGCCGCCACCGGCAACGCGGTCGCCGCGCTCGACCGCATCGGCCTGCGGGCGATCGGGCGCGAGCTGGTGGGGCCGCTGGCTGCACTGCGGCCGGCCGAGTCGCCGTTCGAGATCCGCGTGCAACGCCGCTACAACCCCGAAGGCCTGACCAGCTACAACGTGATCCCCGGGCTGATCGGCGTGATCCTGACGATGACGATGGTGATGATGACCTCGCTCGCGATGACCCGCGAACGCGAGCGCGGCACGATGGAAAACCTGCTGGCCACGCCGGCTCGGCCCGTGGAGGTGATGCTCGGCAAGATCGTGCCTTACATCCTGATCGGCTACGTGCAGGTGACGGTGATCCTGGTGGCCGCGCGCCTGCTGTTCGACGTGCCGATGGAGGGCAGCGTGCTGCTGCTGTCGACGGTGCTGGTGCTCTTCATCGCGGCCAACCTGGCGGTCGGCTTCACCTTCTCGACCATCGCGCGCAACCAGCTGCAGGCGATGCAGCTGACGTTCTTCTTCTTCCTGCCGTCGATGCTGCTGACCGGCTTCATGTTTCCGTTCCGCGGCATGCCGGGCTGGGCGCAGGCGATCGGCGAGGCGCTGCCGCTGACGCATTTCCTGCGCATCGTGCGCGGCATCATGCTGAAGGGCAACGGGCTGGTCGAGGTGGCGTCGCACCTGTGGCCGATCGCGTTGTTCATGGTGGTGGCTGGCAGCGTGGCGCTCGCACGCTATCGGCAAACGGTCGACTGATACCCTAGGGTCGAATCAGCACAACGAAGGCTTCGCATGCATCGGATCGTGATCGTCGGTGGGGGCGCCGGGGGCTTGGCCTTGGCCACGCAGCTGGGCAAGTCGCTCGGGCGCAAGGGGCTGGCGGAGATCACGCTGGTCGACGCGGCGCGCACGCACGTCTGGAAGCCGTTGCTGCACCAGCTGGCGGCCGGCAGCTTCGACACCCATGCCGAAGAGATCGAGTTCCTCGCGCAGGCACGCGGCCACCACTTCAAGTTCCGGCTCGGCCGGCTGTCGGGCGTCGACCGCGCCGCGAAGACGGTGCAGCTGGAGGCGAGCTTCGACGAGGCCGGCCGCGAGATCACGCCGGCGCAGACGCTGGCCTACGACACGCTGGTGATCGCGGTCGGCAGCCAGACCAACGACTTCGGCACCGCGGGCGCGGCCGAGCACACCATCAAGCTCGACAGCCCGCCGGCCGCCAAGCGCTTCAACGACCGGCTGATCAACGCCTGCATCCGCGCGCAGAGCGTGCCGCGCGCGGCCGGCAGCGGCCGGCTGACGGTGGCCATCGTCGGCGGCGGCGCCACCGGCGTCGAGCTGGCCGCCGAGCTGCACGCCGCCGCGCGCGTGCTGGCGAACTACGGCTTCGACCACATCCACCCCGAGAAGGACCTGCAGATCGTGCTGGTCGAGGCGGCGCCGCGGCTGCTGTCGCAGCTGCCCGCACGCCTGAGCGAAGCGGCAGTGCGCGAGCTGCGCAAGCTGGCGATCGAGGTGCACACCAACGAGCGCGTGGTCGAGGTGACCGCCGACAGCCTGCGGATGGCCAGCGGCAAGGTGATCGGCTCCGACCTGACGGTATGGGCGGCCGGCGTGAAGGCGGCGGATTTCCTGCGCACGCTGGGCGGTGCGCAAGGCGGTGAGCCGCTGGAGACCAACAAGCTCAACCAGCTGGTGGTCAACGGCAACCTGCAGAGCACGCGCGACCCGGCCATCTTCGCGTTCGGCGACTGCGCGGCCTGCCAGCAGCCGGACGGCACCTGGGTGCCGCCGCGCGCGCAGGCGGCCTACCAGCAGGCGATGTACCTGGTGAAGGCGATCCCGAAGCTGCTGGCCGGCCAGCCGGTGAAGCCGTTCGTGTTCAGCGACAAGGGCTCGCTGGTGTCGCTGTCGGAGTACTCGTCGGTCGGCAGCCTGATGGGCAGCCTGACGCGCGGCAGCCTGTTCATCGAGGGGCGCCTCGCGCAGTTCATGTACTGGGCGCTGCACAAGCAGCATCAGATGGCGCTCGGCGGCTTCTGGCGGATGGTGTTGGTGACGCTGTCGGAATTCCTCGACCGGACCTACCGGCCGAAGATCAAGCTGCATTGACTTCTGCCATCCACCCCCACCGCAGGCTCCCGCTGTGACCGATGACGACCCCACCGCCTGGAGGCGGTCGGCCACACAGGCACTCCGCGAGGGGCGGCTGGCCGATGCGGCTCGCCTGTACCAACGCCTCGCCGAGCACGCGCAGGCAGCGGGCCGGCCGGCGCAGGCCATCGCGCACTACCGTTCCGCGCTGCAGGCCCAACCCGGCTTCGCGCCAGCTTGCGCGCCGTTGTGCCGTTTGCTGTACGAACAGGGTGATCTGGCCGGCGCGTCGGCGCTGATGCGCAGTGCGATCGAGTTCCACCCCGACCGTGCCGACTTCCACCTGTTCGCCGGGTACGTGTTTTTTTCGCAGCAGGACCCTGCGCAGGCCGTGCAGGCTTTCGAGCGCGCGTTGGTGCTGGAGCCCGGCATGCAAACGGCCCGCTCCAACCTTCTCGTCGCGTTGGAGGCGAGCGGGGATACCCTGCGGGCGCTGGACATGACCCGCGAGATGCTGGCAGCGGAGCCGGCTCGGCTGGAGTTGCGCATCGGGGCCGGGCGGCTGGCGTTCGAGCGGCGCCTGGCCGGGCTGGCTCAGGTCGTGCCGGTGCGAGCTGATGGCGTGGCGGATGCGGGGCCAGACCCCGGTGATGGCCCGCCGATGAAGCTGGTGGTCGAGGGTTGGCGCGGCATCAACCACTCGTTCGCGCTGATCCACCAGTTCCAGATCCTCGAACTGCTGCGGCGACGTGATGTCGTGCTGAGCTGCCGCGACCTGCCCTTCGCGTTCGGGCACTGGAATCCGCGCACGGTGCCTGCGGGATTCGAGCCGGCCGAGCAGGCGAAGATCGACGCGGTGCCTGTGGTGCCCGACGGGGCAACCGCGGACTGCGTCTACCGCATCGGCGCACCGTTCACCGCGCCGCAGCTGCACGACTCGCGAAGGACCTTCACCTACATGGTCACCGAGTGCGGCTTGACGCAAGCGAACTTCGCGGACGGCCGCATCGACATCCGCCGCTTCACGGCGGGCGGCAACCGAGTCGTCACGTCGAGCCGGTGGTCCAAGCAGCGCCTGGTCGACGCGGGCCTGGACGCCGACGGCATCGACATCGTCACCTGCGGCGTCAATCGCGAGGTGTTCGCGCCGCCCGAGCCGTTGCAGCGCGCCGAAGGGCGCCGGCAGCTGGGCCTGCACGCGCACGAGATCGTGTTCCTGAACCTCGGTGCGGCGTTCTGGAACAAGGGCGTCGACCTGGTGATGCTGGCCTTCGCCACGCTGCGGCAGCGTCGCCGCGACATCCGGCTGATTCTCAAGGACCAACGGGCGGTCTACGCCGTCACGACAGCCGAGAACACCCTGCGCGACCTGTCGAACCGGCATCCCGCGCTCTTCACGGCCGACACCATCGACGCCATTGCGCTGGTTGGCAGCAATCTGTCCCAGACGCGTCTGGCCGGGCTCTATGGCGTGGCCGACGGCTATGTCTCGCCCTACCGTGCCGAGGGGTTCAACCTGCCGGTGCTGGAGGCGCTGGCCTGCGCGGTGCCGGTGATCGTGACCGACGGCGGCTCGACGGATGACTTCTGCCCGCCGACCGTGGCGACGCGTCTGCCCAGCAGGATGCTCAGTCGCGACGGCGACGAGCCGGGCCGGCCGGTGCGCTACCGCGAACCCGATTTCGACGCACTGGTCGAAGCGATGTCGCGCCTTGCTGCCGGCGACGCCATCGACCGCGGCGCCTTCCGCCAGCACCTGGGCCGCTTGCTGCCCACCAAGTCCTGGACGGCGGCAACGTCGCAGCTGGTGGATGCGATGCGCAGGCCCTAGCAGGCCTGGGGACGGTTCAAGGCCTCGAGCTGGTCCGGCGTGCCGACGTTCTCCCACGCGCCATGCCACACCTCCGCGCTGATGCGCCGCTCGCGCATCCCGGCGAACAGCAGCGGGCCCAGGGCCGCCTTGCTGCCCGGCGCGATGCCGGCGCACAGCGACGCGCGGCACAGCGCGAGGTTCGCGTAGGTCCAGCGCTGGCCGTCCGGGCCCGGCGCATCGGCCAGCCCGAAGCCGTCGGCATCGAGGCCGAAATCGCCCTTCGCATGGAACGCCGGGTTCGGCACCAGCCACAGGTGCGCGAGCAGCGCGCCGGCCGCGAAGCGCACGCCCTGCGCCGGGTCGAAGCGGAAGCCCGGCGCATGGATGTCGCCCGACACCACCCAGAAGCAGTCATCCGGACCGTCGACCAGCAGCGGCAACGCCTTCGCGATGCCGCCGGCCGTCTCGAGCGCGCCGCCGTGGTCGCGGCCTTCCATCGAGTAGCGGATGCGCAGCCCCCAGCGGCTGCCGTCGCCGAGCGCGGCCGGGATCAGGTCTTCCAGCCAGGCGGTGTTGATGACGACCTCGCGCACGCCGTCGCGCGCCAGCGCCTCCAGGTGCCATTCGATCAGCGGCTTGCCGTGCACCGCCAGCAGCGGTTTCGGCAGCGCATCGGTCAGCGGCCGCATGCGTTCGCCGCGGCCTGCGGCCAGGATGATGGCTTTCATGCCTGGTTTCATTCGGTCCCTCGCAGCAGCGATTGGCGTTGCACCCGGGCCGGCTCGAACACCCCGAGCAGCGCGTCGAGCAGCGCCTGCGCCCGGGCGGAGTTGTCGGCACCGAGGTTGCAGACGTAGACGTCCAGCGTCACCGCGTCCAGCTCGGGCCAGGTGTGCACCGCCAGGTGGGATTCGGCCAGCAGCACGACGCCGGTCACGCCGCCCGGCGCCGGGAAGCGGTGGAACAGCTCGCCGACCGGCTGCAGCGCGGCCGCCGCGACGGCCGCGAGGCAGCGCCGGCGCAACGCGTCGGGGTCGGTCATCGCGGGGTTGCCGGTGGCGCAGCCGCGCAGGTCGGCGGTGAGGTGCAGGCCTTGCATCGGCAGGATTATCGGTGGCGCCTAAAATGCGCCGCTTCCGCCTCACCCAACCCCAGGAGCCGCCCGGCATGACTGCCCCCGCCCACGACACCACCTTGATGGCGAACGCCATCCGCGCCCTGGCGATGGACGCCGTCCAGCAGGCCAATTCAGGTCACCCGGGCGCCCCGATGGGCATGGCCGACATGGCGGTCGCACTGTGGGGCCGGCACCTGCGCCACAACCCGGCCAACCCGCACTGGGCCAACCGCGACCGCTTCGTGCTGAGCAACGGCCACGCGTCGATGATCCTGTACGCGCTGCTGCACCTGACCGGCTACGACCTGCCGATGAGCGAGCTGCGCAACTTCCGCCAGCTGCACAGCAAGACCCCCGGCCATCCCGAAGTGGGCTACACGCCGGGCGTCGAGACCACCACCGGCCCGCTCGGCCAGGGCGTCACCAACGCGGTCGGCATGGCGCTGGCCGAGAAGCTGCTGGCCCATGAATTCAACCGCGACGGCCACGCGATCGTCGACCACCACACCTACGTGTTCCTCGGCGACGGCTGCCTGATGGAAGGCATCAGCCATGAAGCCGCCGCGCTGGCCGGCGCCTGGCGCCTGAACAAGCTGATCGCGCTGTACGACGACAACGGCATCTCGATCGACGGCAAGGTCGCGCCGTGGTTCATCGACGACACGCCGAAGCGCTTCGAGGCCTACGGCTGGAACGTGATCGCCGCGGTCGACGGGCAGGACGCGAATGCGGTCGATGCCGCGATCGCCGCCGCCAAGAAAGCCGACAAGCCGACGCTGATCTGCTGCAAGACGACCATCGGCAAGGGCTCGCCGAACCGCGGCGGCACCTCGAAGGCGCACGGCGAGGCGCTGGGCGCCGACGAGATCAAGCTGACCCGCGAAGCGCTCGGCTGGACCTACGAGCCGTTCGTGATCCCCGAGCAGGCCTACGAAGAATGGGACAGCCGCGCCGACGGCCTTGCCGCCGAGACGCAGTGGGTCGACGCGTTCGAGGCCTACTCGAAGGCGTTCCCGGAGCTGGCGGTCGAATTCATCCGCCGCACCGCGCACGAGCTGCCGAAGAACTTCGCGCAGACGGTGCTCGACACCGCGATCGCGGCCAACACCAAGGCCGAGAACGTGGCCAGCCGCAAGGCGAGCCAGATCGCGCTCGAATCGTTCACGAAGGCGCTGCCCGAGCTGCTCGGCGGCAGCGCCGACCTGACCGGCTCGAACCTGACCAACACCAGCAGCACGCCGCCGCTGCGCATGGAAGCCGACGGCTCGCCGAACGGCGGGCGCCACATCAACTACGGCGTGCGCGAATTCGGCATGGCCGCGATCATGAACGGCATCGCGCTGCACGGCGGCTTCATCCCGTACGGCGGCACCTTCCTGACCTTCAGCGACTACAGCCGCAATGCGATCCGCATGGCCGCGCTGATGAAGATCCGCGTGATCCACGTGTTCACGCACGACAGCATCGGCCTCGGCGAAGACGGCCCGACCCACCAGTCGGTCGAGCATGCCGCGGCGCTGCGCCTGATCCCGGGGCTGGACGTCTGGCGCCCGGCCGACACCGCCGAAACCGCCGTGGCCTGGGCCAGCGCGATCGAGAACAGCCATCGCCCGAGCGCGCTGCTGCTGTCGCGCCAGAACCTGCCGTACGCGCCGAAGGCCGAGTTCCAGGCCGGCCAGCCGCAGGCGGCGGTCGACACGCTGGCCAAGGGCGGCTACGTGCTGGCCGAGCCGAGCGAGGTGGGCCTGAAGAAGAAGGCGCAGGCGGTGATCATCGCCACCGGCTCCGAGGTGCAGCTCGCGCTGCATGCGCAGCAGTTGCTCGCCAAGCCCGAGAACGGCGGCATCGCGGTGCGCGTGGTCAGCATGCCCAGCACCTCGGTGTTCGACCGCCAGACCGCCGCCTACAAGACCAGCGTGCTGCCGCAGGGCGTGCCGCGCATCGCGGTCGAGATGGGCGTCAGCGACGGCTGGTGGAAGTACGGCGTCGCCGCGGTGGTCGGCATCGACACCTACGGCGAATCGGCACCGGCGCCGGTGCTGTTCAAGCACTTCCACTTCACGCCCGAGAACGTGGCCGACACGGTGCGCGTCGTGCTGGGCCGCTGATGAAGCGTGCGCTGGCCGGGGTGCTGCTGAGCCTGTCGGCGGCCTGGTCGGCGCAGGCCGCCAGCGGCCCGCCTGCGGGCGGCATGGAGGTGCTGGAGCCGGCGGAGTTCGCCTGCCTGACACCGACCGCGGCGGATCGCAAGCCGATCGAGTATCCGGAAGCCGCACGGCGTGCCGGGCTGTCGGGCCTGGTGCGGGTCAGGCTGGTGTTCCAGCACCCGCAGAAGCCGCCGCGGGTCAGTTTCATCGCCTACGCCGACGTTCGCGAGTTCAACGACCTGGTCGAAGACTACGTCTCGGCCTACCGGCTGCCATGCCTGCGCGAAGACGCGGATCCAGTGACGGCCACCCAGGAGTTCGCGTTCAGGCCGGACGACGGGCGGCCGGTGGCGTGGCGTCACCTGCGCGGGGAAGATGTCGACCTGCAATCCGAGGCCTGCCGGCCACGCTACCCTGCGAAGCTGCCGGAGTTTCCGCGCGCGGCCATGGACCGGGGCGCCGTGTTCGCGGTCCTGCTGGTCAGGACGACGTTCCACGGGCCGACCCGGCCGCCGGAGGTGGCGGTGGTCCACCAGGTGGGCGCGCCCCCGTTCGAGAAGGCCGTCACCCGTTGGGCCTCGCAGGTGAGGCTGCCATGCCTGCGGGAGGACCAGACCCTCAGCACCGTGCAGAGGGTTTCGTTCGAGCTCGACAGCCCGGGGCAGATCGTCCTCAAAGACCTCAGCCTGCAGCAACTCGTGCCGGCCATCGACAAGCTCGACGAGCAGCACGTCCATTTCGACTTCAATGCGATGGGGTGCCCGTTCGACGTTCGCCTGCGCCTGTTCCGGCCCATCCTGAAGAACTCGGTCGGCGAAATCGGGGCCGCCGATCCGCGCCGCGACGCGTTCCTCGACTGGCTGAGCGGCATCTCGCTCAAGCTGTCGCCCAAGGACTTCAACCACGTGCTGGGCTCGTCGATGACGGTGTCGGTGCCTTGTACCCAGCTTGATCTCCGCTGAATTCCCCGAACGGCGACAATGGCTCCCTCGATTTTTTGCAAGCGCTAACTGGAGAGACAGCTCATGACCATCAAGATCGGCATCAACGGCTTCGGCCGCATCGGGCGCATGGTGTTCCGCGCGGCCGTCCAGAACTTCAAGGACATCGAGGTGGTCGCGATCAACGACCTGCTCGAACCCGACTACCTCGCGTACATGCTGCAGTACGACTCGGTGCACGGCCGCTTCGACGGCACGGTGGCGGTCGACGGCAACACGCTGATCGTCAACGGCAAGAAGATCCGCCTGAGCGCCGTCAAGGACCCGGCCGAGCTGAAGTGGGGCGAGGTCGGCGCCGACATCATCGTCGAAGGCACCGGCATCTTCCTGACCAAGGACACCGCGTCCAAGCACATCGCCGCCGGCGGCAAGAAGGTCGTGATGACCGGCCCGTCGAAGGACGACACGCCGATGTTCGTGTTCGGCGTCAACGACAAGACCTACAAGGGCGAGGACATCATCTCCAACGCGTCGTGCACCACCAACTGCCTGGCCCCGCTGGCCAAGGTGCTGAACGACAAGTGGGGCATCAAGCGCGGCCTGATGACCACCGTGCACGCCACCACCGCGACGCAGAAGACCGTCGACGGCCCGAGCAACAAGGACTGGCGCGGCGGCCGCGGCATCCTCGAGAACATCATCCCGTCGTCGACCGGCGCGGCCAAGGCCGTCGGCGTCGTGATCCCCGAGCTGAACAAGAAGATCACCGGCATGTCGTTCCGCGTGCCGACCTCCGACGTCTCGGTGGTCGACCTGACGGTCGAGCTGAACAAGGAAGCGAGCTACAAGGAGATCTGCGCCGAGTTCAAGGCGCAGTCCGAAGGCGCGCTGAAGGGCATCCTCGGCTACACCGAGGACAAGGTCGTCGCGACCGACTTCCGCGGCGACCCGCGCACCTCGATCTTCGACGCCGATGCCGGCATCGCGCTCGACGGCACCTTCGTGAAGCTGGTGGCCTGGTACGACAACGAATGGGGCTACTCGAACAAGGTGCTCGAGATGGTCCGCGTGATCTCGAAGTAAAGACCGCTTGCTGCGCTGCGGCGCGAGCCTGCAAGGCCTCCTCCGGGAGGCCTTTTTCGTGGACGGGGCCGCCCCGTCCGTTGCATCTGCACGATCAATTGAACCGAGTTGTCTCCAAGCGTGTCGGCCGATGTCCGGGCCGCGCCGGGACGGCCGGCCCGTGCCTACACTGGCCGCTCCGGGCCGCGAGCCCCTTCAGGTTGTCCCATGAAGCGACTCATTTCCTGCTGCATCGCCGCGCTGCTGGCCGTCGTGTTCGCGCCGGTGGCATCGGCCGCGGAACAGGCGCCTGCCGTGCACAAGATTCCCGCCGAGATGCAGGCGCGGGTCATCGTCAAGTTCAAGGCCGATTCGAGCGCGATGCGCGCGCTGTCGGCCGCCAGCAGCAGCGCGCAGGCGGTGCCTCAGCAGGCGCAGACGCTGTCGCAGCGGCTCGGGCTGGCGCTCACCGACGGCCACGCGCTGACGGCGCGCAGCCAGGTCGTGAAGGCGAGCGGGCTCAGCTCGGCCGACCTGGCGGCGCGCCTGTCGGCGCTGCCGGATGTCGAATACGCCGTGCCGGACGGCCGGCGCCGCGCGTTCGCCGCGCCGAACGACCCGCTGTACGCCGGCGGCGCGGGCGTGTCGCCGACCGTCGGCCAGTGGTACCTGCGCGCGTCGACCGCCAGCGTGGTCTCGGCGATCAACGCCGAGACGGCCTGGGGCATCACGACCGGCAGCAGCAGCGTCGTCGTCGCGGTGCTGGACACCGGCATCCGACCCGACCATCCGGAACTCGCCACCAAGCTGCTGCCGGGCTACGACTTCGTCAGCGACGCTGCCACCGCGAACGACGGCAACGGCCGCGACAGCGACCCGAGCGACCCGGGCGACTGGATCACGTCGGCCGAGGATGCGAGCGGCACCTTCGCCGGTTGCGGCGCCGAAGGCAGCAGCTGGCACGGCACGCAGACGGCCGGGCTGGTCGGCGCGTCGACCAACAACGGCAGCGGCATGGCCAGCATCGGGCGCGACGTGAAAGTGCTGCCGGTGCGCGTGCTCGGCAAGTGCGGTGGCGACGACAGCGACATCATCGCGGCGATGCGCTGGGCCGCCGGCTTCGCGGTGGCCGGGGTGCCGACGAATGCCAACCCGGCCAAGGTGCTGAGCCTGAGCCTCGGGGGGGAAGGCACCTGCTCGCAGGCCTACAAGGATGCGATGACCGAGCTGACCGCCGCCGGCGTCGTCGTCGTCGCGGCGGCCGGCAACGACGGCCTCGCGGTCAACGTGCCGGCCAACTGCCCCGGCGTCGTCGGCGTGGCTGGCGTGCGCCACAGCGGCACCAAGGTCGGCTTCTCGAGCCTCGGGCCCGAACTCACGATCGCCGCGCCCGCCGGCAACTGCGTCAACACGAGCGGCGCCTGCCTGTACCCGATCCTGACGACCACCAACACCGGCAGCACCACGCCGGTCGCCAGCGCCTACACCGACAGCGCCAATCCGTCGCTGGGCACCAGCTTCTCGACGCCGCTGGTGGCCGGCACGCTGGGGCTGATGTTCTCCGCCAACCCGAGCCTGACGCCGGCCCAGGCGATCGGCGTGCTGAAGAGCACCGCGCGCGCGTTCCCGAGCACCGGAGCGGGCGCCGGCGTGACGGCCTGCAAGGCGCCGTCGGCGACCGCGCAGAGCGCCGAGTGCTACTGCACGAAAACCACCTGCGGCGCCGGCCTGCTGGACGCCGGCGCGGCGGTGACCGCCGTGGCCCAGGTGGTGGCGCGCATCGATGCCGGTTCGGGCAGCACGACGGCCGGCTCGTCGATCACGCTCGACGGCAGCGGCTCGTCGGCACCGGCCGGCCATGCGATCACCGGCTACCAGTGGACGCTGACCGCCGGCAGCGGCATCGCCAGCTTCACCAGCGCGACCAATGCGGCGACCGCGACGGTCGCGACCACGGCCACTGGCAGCTTCACCGTGAGCCTGACGGTCACCGACGATGCTGCGGCGCAGGCCACCAGCACCGCGTCGGTCACGGTGACTGCCGTCTCGACGCCGAGGTTGCCCCCCGCGCCGCCTGCCGCGACCAGCAGTGACAGCGGCGGCGGCGGTGCGCTTGGCTGGCCGTGGCTGGCCGGGCTGCTGGCGGCGGTGCTGGCACTGCAACGAGCATCGCGCCTGCGTCGTCGCGTCACCCGCCGCTAGCCCTTGCATACAACTTGACGCACGGCATTGGGGCATGATCTCCGTTCGACGGAGACATCCCATGCGCCACTTCCTGACCCTCTCCAGCGCCCTCGCGGTGCTCGGGGCCCTGGCCGCCGGCCACGCCGCGGCCGCTTCGCCCCAGCCCGAACGGCTCCTGACGACCACGGCGACCGCGCCGCGCGCGCTCGGGCTGCTGGTCAAGCTGAAGGATGCGCCGTCGCACGAGCAGGCGGCGGCCCTCGGCACCACGAAGGCCGGCACCGAGCGGCTGCAGGGCGTGATGCGCGCGTCGGGCCTCAGCGCGCTGAAGATCTCGCCGAACGGGCGCGCGGCGCAGCGGGTCGATTTCGACCACGTGCTGTCAGCCGGCGAAGCGGCGGCGATGGCCAGCCGGCTGCGCGCGCAGCCGGAGGTCGAATGGGTCGTCACCAACGACCTGGAGCGTCGGCTCGCGCTGCCGAACGACCCGCGCTTCCCGAAGACCGCCGGTACCACCGGGCAATGGTGGTTGCAGCCGGTCAGCGGCTCGAACCTGAACGTCGCGGCCGACCGCATGCGCGGCGTGCCGGGGGTGCAGGGTGCGTGGGACACGAGCACCGGCAATGCCGCGGTCACGATCGCGATCCTCGATTCGGGCATCACGACCCACCCCGACCTGTCGACCGCGCGCTACTGGCCGGGTCGCGATTTCGTGTCGGAGATCGAGTACGCGAACGACGGCAACGGCTGGGACACCGACCCGAGCGATCCGGGCGACTGGGTCACGCAGGCCGACCTGAGCGACCCGGCCTTCGCCGGCTGCGGCGTCGAGGACAGCTCGTGGCACGGCACCACGACGGCCGGCATCGCGGCGGCGGCCAGCAACGATGGCGTCGGCGTGGCCGGCGTCAACTGGACCAGCCGGGTGCTGCCGGTGCGCATCTCCGGAAAGTGCGGCGCGACGGTCGGCGACATCGTCGATGGCATGCGCTGGGCCGCCGGCCTGCAGGTGCTGGACGCCAGCAACAACACGATCCCCGTCAACCCGCATCCGGCCCGCGTGATCAACCTGAGCTTCGGCGGCAGCAGTGCCTGCAACGCCGCCTACCAGAGCGCGATCGACGACCTGGCCGCGGTGAAGACCGTGGTGGTCGCGCCGGCCGGCAACGAGAGCGGCGGCGTGACGCGACCGGCCAACTGCAGCGGCGTGGTCGGCGTCGCCGCGGTGAACCGCGACGGCTTCAAGGCCAGCTATTCGAACTTCGGACCGAGCATCCAGATCGCGACGGTCGGCGGCGACTCCTCGCAGATCGGTGCCTGGGGCGCCACGGTCAACGACGACGGGCTGCTGACGATCAGCAACAGCGGCTTCAGCACCCCCGGCGCCGGCAACTACGTCAACGTGTTCGGCACCAGCTTCTCGACGCCGCTGGTGTCGGGCGTGCTGAGCCTGATGGTCAGCGTCAACCCGAACCTGACGACCGCGCAGCTGATCGACGGGCTCAAGCGCAGCGCGCGGCCGCACGTCACGTCGCCGGTGGTCGGGGCGTGCGCGAATGCGAACCCGGGGCGCTGCATCTGCACGACGAGCACCTGCGGCGCCGGACTGATGGATGCGGCACAGGCGCTGGTGTATGCGGCGAACCCGACCGCCTACACGCCGCCGAACTGGTCGTCGGTGGTGATCGACACGCCGGCGCTGCGGGCTGCGGCAGCCCAGGGGCAGGACCTGCCGGCGAACGGGCAGAGCGATCCGGTGACGCCGCCGATCAACCCGCCGGGGGACGGTGGCGGGGCGCTCGGGTTCGGCTGGCTGCTGGGGCTGCTGGCGGCGGTGGTCGCGCTGCAGCGCCGCGCCACCACCTAGGGAAGGTCTACAGCATCGCCGGGGTTGCCGGATTCCGTGCTCTCAAACCAGCATCGATTGCTGGGCGAAGATGCCCGCCATCGCGCCCTGCGATGACGCCTGGGTGACCGAGGGCAGGAAGGGCGTGGTGAGGTCGCCGGCGGCGTAGATGCCGGGCATGCTGGTCTGGCGGCGCTCGTCGACCTTGAGCACGAAGCCGGTCGGCGTGTCCACCGTGGCGAGGCCCAGTGATTCATGCAGGCTCGCGGACGGCTTGTTGCGCGGCTGGGCGAACAGGACGTCGACCGCGACAGTGCGCCCGGTATCGAGATTGACGGTGGCGATGTGGCCCTGGCGATGGGCGATCTCGATGATCCGGCCATCGACGACAGTTACTTTGCGGCGCGCCAGATCGGCCTGGATATCGGGCGCAATGTCGCGACCATCGGCGAAGACAGTCAACTTGTCGGTCCAATCAAGGAACAGCCTGGCAGACTGGTGCGATTGCGGGCCGGCCCAGACGAAGCCCCAATGCTGGCCGGCGACTTCGAAGCCGTCGCAATAGGGGCACGGCACGATGGACGTGCCCCAGCTTTCGGCAAAGCCCGGGACATCAGGCAGCTGGTCGGCGACGCCATAGCTCAGGATCACGCGGCGCGCCCCCAGGCTTTCACCATCGCCAGTGAGGACGGAGAAATCGTCGATGGCGCCGGAGACGCTGACGGCGCGGGCGTTGACCAGCCTGATCGCGGGATAACGCGCCAGCTGCTGCCGCGCCTCGGCCAGGATGTCCAGCGGTGGCTTGTGATCGTGGCCGAGCAGGCCATGCGAGTGGCCGGCGAACCGATTGCGCGGCAGGCCGGTATCGAGAACGGTGACCTTGCGGCGGGCACGGCCGAGCTGCAGGGCGGCCGCGAGGCCGGCAAAGCTGCCGCCGATGATGATGACGTCATCCATGGTGATGGCTCCGTGTCGGGATGGACGGGGTGCGCTGGGTTCAGTAAATTACTGGACTCCTGAGTTCAATAATATGCGTCGTCTATAGTGAACTGTCAAGTTCACTAAATATGCCCATGGCCCGCTCTCCAGATCCCTCTCCCAAGCCCCAACGCGGCCGGCCACGCGATCCCGAGCGCGTGCGGCGCATCCTGGAAGCGGCGCAAAGGCACTTCAACGAGCATGGCCTGGAGCGTGCCAGCGTGGATGCCATCGCCGCGGACGCCGGTGTCTCCAAGACGACCGTGTACAACAACTTCGGCTCCAAGGAGAGGCTGTTCCAGGCGGTCGTGCGCGACAGGACGGAGACGGTGGTGGCTGGCGTTCCGGGCGCCGGGGCGCTGGACCCGGACCGGCCGGAGAAGGCGCTGCTGGAGATCGGCGCCCGGTTTCTCGCCCTGGCGCGCGGGAACGACGCGCTGGGCGCGTTGCGCGCCGTCTACGGCGTCGCAGGGACGCAGCCGGATGTCTGCCGCGCGTTCTACAGGGACGGCCCGGAGCGCGTGAACGGCGAGCTGGCTGCCTACCTGCGCCAAGCCGACGCGGCGGGCACGCTGAACGTGCGCAACCCGCTGCAGGCAGCGGACCTGTTCCTGTCGATGTTCCTGGGTTCCGGGCACATCCGCGGAATGCTGAAGCTCGAGATGCCGGATGCCCGGGAAAACAGGGCTCTTCTGCGCGAGGCCGTGCGGGTCTTCATGGCGGCCTGCGGCGCATAGGTTCCACACTGCGGCCTGCCGGGCAGGCGCAAGGCGACTGGAGGGCTACCTCCCGCAGCTGCCGAACGGGCGGCCGAGCAGCGCGTCGGATTTCAACGCCATCACCTGCGCCCACAGCGCGTCGTCCGCGCGCGGGATGCGCAGCGAATGGCTGACGCCGGGCGCCGACAGCTGCGCGACGCGGGCGGTGCGCACGCCGCGCTGCGTCAGCTCGGCGAGCGCCTTCTCGGCCGAATCCTTGTTGTCGAAACGGCCGAGCGACAGGCCGACCTCGAACTCCGGCGCGTTGCGCAGCTCTTCGTACGGCACCTTCATCCGCTTCAGCTCGTCTTCCTTCTTCTGCAGGCCTTCGCGGTTCGGGTACTTGCCCATGTAGACCATCCAGACTGCCGGCAGCTCGTTGCGCACGCTGCTCCAGCTGCCGGGCGGCAGCGCGCCCTGCAGCGCCGCTTCCGCGCCGGCGATCTGTGCCGGCGTGTACGGGCCGGCCTCCAGGCAGGCCAGCGCCGGCTCGCCGGGGCCGGCGGCCGGCGCGGCGGTCGCACCCGCCGGCAGGATGTGGACGCTGTCGGCGCGCACCTGGCGCGCCAGCCGCTCGGGCTCGCGGTCGCCCTGCGCGCGCACGCCGACCACGCCGTCGAGCTGCCCCTGCGTCCAGGCCCAGAAGCCCAGGTTCGCCAGCAGCAGCAACAGCACGACCGCACGCAGCATCAGGCGTCCTCGACCGGCGCGTCGGGCGGGCCGCCGTCGGACGGCGTCAGGCGCACGCTGACCTCGCCGCTGCCGACCTCGCGCGGGCCGTCGGTCGTGATCACGCGCAGCATGCCGTTGGCGCTGACGCCGTCGGCGATGCCCTCGGCCACGTCGGGCTGCGTCGTCGTGATCGCGCGGCCGCGCAGCAGGTCGCGCTCGGCGAAGCGGTCGACGAAGGCGGCGAAGCCGCGCCGGTTGAATTCGATCAGTGCCTTCACCAGCGGCAGCGCGACGCGCGCCAGCGTGGCGGGAGCGGTCAGCGTGGCGTCGAGCTCCTGCACGCAACCGTAGCCGGTGTTCAGCTCGGTGGTGGCATGCATCGGCTGCACGTTGATGCCGATGCCGATCACCGCGAGCCGCCGCTTGCCGGCGGCCACCGTCTCGATCAGCACGCCGCCGAGCTTGCGGCCCAGCCGGCTGCCGGGCTGCGCGAGGGCTCCGGCCTCGGCGCCGGGCTCCATCAGCCACAGGTCGTTCGGCCACTTCAGGCCGATGCGCGGCGCGCTCGCGTCGCCCGGCGTGCGCGGGTCGAGCGCGTCGGCCAGCGCGACGCCGACGGCCAGCGACAGCCCCGACCAGTCGGGCGGGTTCATCGGCAGCGACAGCGAGAAGGTCAGCGACGCGACCGGCGCGGCCTTCCAGACCCGGCCCATGCGGCCGCGCCCGCCGGTCTGGTGCTCGGCCACCAGCAGGCAGGGCTGCACGTCGGCGGCACGCCGGCCGAACGCGGCGCTCTCGACGCTGCGGCGCACCTGCACCAGCTCGGCCGCGGCCTCGGCGATCGCGCTCATGTTGACGCGGGCGCGCTCGAGCAGCGCGGTGTTGGTCGACGAGATGCGCGCGACCACCTCGACGCTCAAGCCCGGCAGCAGCGGCTCGAGCTGCTGCCACAGCGCCTCGGCGCCCCAATGCTGCGGCGTCGGCGCGGGCAGCGTCGGATCGGGGGTGTCGTCTTCGGGAAGGTCGCTCATCGCAGTCTCGGCGTTCGGCTTTCGGCGTCCCGGCGGGTCAGCGCTTGGGGGCCAGCATCGTGCCGCGGCAGTTGCGGGTGCCGCAGCGGCATTCGTATTCCTTCTTCAGCTTCGGCGTGTAGCGCTCGTCGATGATCAGGCCGTAGTCGTAGAACAGTTCCTCGCCCGGCTTGATGGCGCGCCGGGCCTTGATGAACACCCGGCCGTCGATCTCGTCGGATTCGCAGTTCGGCGTGCACGCATGGTTGATCCAGCGTGCCGCGTTGCCGCCGTACTTGGCATCGATGGCCATGTCGCCGTCGAGCTGGAAGTAGAAGGTGTGGTTCGGGTCCTTCGGGTCGTGCGGGTGGCGGCGCAGCGCCTCTTCCCACGGAATGACCTCGCCCTTGTACTCGATGACGACCTCGCCGCGGGCGATGGGGGCGATCGCGAACACGCCCTTGCCGTGCACGCCGGAGCGGCGCACCTGGATGCGCCGGCCGGCCGCGGCGGCCTGGCCCGAGGCCTTCACTGAGGTCGGTCTGGACCGAGGGGACTTGGCGGTGCCGGCTTGCGTCATCGGTTTCTTTGGGTACATTGAATTCATGGGTGCGCGCGCGTGCCTGCGCATGCGTGCATGCGCGCGAGAAGCCCGGATTGTAGAGAGCACGCGCCGACCCCGGCCGAGCCATCACCAGAAAGTCCCATGAGCAAGTCACTGATCATTGCCGAGAAGCCCTCCGTCGCCCAGGACATCGTGCGCGCGCTGACGCCCACTGCGGGCAAGTTCGACAAGCACGACGAGTACTTCGAAGGCGCGCACCACATCGTGACCTCCGCCGTCGGCCACCTGCTGGAGATCAAGGCGCCGGAGGAGTTCGACGTGAAGCGTGGCAAGTGGAGCTTCGCGAACCTGCCGGTGATCCCGCCGCACTTCGATCTGAACCCGATCGACAAGAGCAAGGGGCGGCTGAATGCGATCGTCAAGCTGGTCAAGCGAAAGGACGTCACCGAGCTGATCAACGCCTGCGACGCGGGGCGCGAGGGCGAGCTGATCTTCCGGCTGATCCAGCAGCACGCGAAGAGCAAGCACCCGGTGCGCCGGCTGTGGCTGCAGAGCATGACGCCGGCGGCCATCCGCGAGGGCTTCGAGAACCTGCGCAGCGACGAGAGCCTGCAGGGCCTGGCCCAGGCCGCGCGCAGCCGCTCCGAGGCCGACTGGCTGGTCGGCATCAACGGCACGCGGGCGATGACGGCCTTCAACTCGCGCGACGGCGGCTTCTTCCTGACCACCGTCGGCCGGGTGCAGACGCCCACGCTGTCGATCGTCGTCGAGCGCGAGGAGAAGATCCGCAAGCACGTCTCGCGCGACTACTGGGAGCTGAAGGCCAGCTTCGCGGCGCAGGCCGGCGAGTACGAAGGCAAGTGGTTCGACCCGAAGTGGAAGAAGAACCCCGACGACCCCGAGCAGCGCGCCGACCGCCTGTGGAACGCGGCCGATGCGCAGGCCATCGCCGATGCGGCGCGCGGCCAGCCGGCCAGCGTCACCGAAGAGGCCAAGCCCAGCACGCAGAGCGCGCCCGGCCTGTACGACCTGACGACGCTGCAGCGCGAGGCCAACAGCCGCTTCGGCTTCAGTGCGAAGACCACGCTGAGCATCGCGCAGGCGCTGTACGAGAAGCACAAGGTGCTGACCTACCCGCGGACCGACAGCAAACACCTGCCCGAAGACTATGTCGCCGTCGTGAAGGACACGATGCAGATGCTGGCCACCGACGACCTGCCGGGCCCGCTGCGCCCGCTGTCGGCGCATGCCGCGAAGGCGCTGAAGGAAGGCTACGTGAAGCCGAACAAGCGCATCTTCGACAACGCGAAGGTGTCGGACCACTTCGCGATCATCCCGACGCTGCAGGCGCCGCGCAGCCTGACCGAGGTCGAGGCCAAGCTGTACGACATGGTCGTCAAGCGCTTCCTCGCGGTGTTCTACCCGTCGGCCGAGTTCATGGTGACGACCCGCATCAGCACCGTGAAGGCGGCCGGCAAGGAGCACAGCTTCCAGACCAACGGCAAGGTGATGGTGAAGCCGGGCTGGCTCGCGGTGTACGGCCGCGAGGCGCAGGAAGACGACGCCAACCTGGTGGCGGTGGCGCCGGGCGAGCTGGTGCGCACCGAAGAGGTGGCCGTCAACCCGATGAAGACCAAGCCGCCGGCGCGCTACAGCGAGGCGACGCTGCTGTCGGCGATGGAAGGCGCCGGCAAGCTGATCGACGACGACGAGTTGCGCGAGGCGATGCAGGAGAAGGGCCTGGGCACGCCGGCCACGCGCGCGGCCATCATCGAAGGGCTGATCCTCGAGAAGTACATGCACCGCGAAGGCCGCGAGCTGATCCCGACCGCGAAGGCCTTCCAGCTGACCACGCTGCTGCGCGGCCTGGGCGTCGAGGACCTGACCAAGCCCGAGCTGACCGGCAACTGGGAATTCCAGCTGTCCGAGATGGAGAAGGGCAAGCTCAGCCGCGAGACCTTCATGGCCGAGATCGCCGCGATGACGCAGCGCATCGTCGCGAAGGCCAAGGAGTACGACCGCGACACCATCCCCGGCGACTACGCGACCTTGAAGACGCCGTGCCCCAACTGCGGCGGCGTCGTGAAGGAGAACTACCGCCGCTTCACCTGCGTCGGCACCCACGCGGCCGAGGACAACGGCTGCGGCTTCTCGATCAGCAAGATCCCCGGCGGGCGCAGCTTCGAGCTCGACGAGGTCGAGCGCTTCATCGCCGACAAGAAGATCGGCCCGCTCGAGGGCTTCCGCTCGAAGGCCGGCTGGCCGTTCACCGCCGAGCTGAAGCTGGCCTTCGACGACGAGATCAAGAACTGGAAGCTCGAGTTCGACTTCGGCGAGGACGCGAAGAACGCCGAGGCCGGCGAGCCGGTCGACTTCTCCGACCAGGAGAGCCTGGGCCCCTGCCCGAAGTGCCAGGGCCGGGTGTTCGAGTTCGGCAGCTCCTACGTCTGCGAGCACGCGGTGGGCGCGCACATCACCTGCGACTTCAAGAGCGGCAAGATCATCCTGCAGCAGCCGGTGGCCCGCGAGCAGATGAGCAAGCTGCTCGCCACCGGCAAGACCGACCTGCTGGAGAACTTCGTGTCGAACAAGACGCGGCGCAAGTTCAAGGCCTTCCTCGCGTTCGACAAGAAGGAGGGCAAGGTCAGCTTCGAGTTCGAGCCGCGCGCCGCGAAGCCGCCGGCGAAGGGGGCGGCGGCCAAGACCGCCACCGCCAGCGCCGCCGCGCCGGCCGCCGAGGCCGAAGCCAAGGCCCCCGCCGCGGCGAAAGCCCCCGCGAAGAAGGCCGTCCGCCGGGTGACGAAGAAGGCGGCCGACGACGGGGCTTGAACTGAGCGGGTCTGAACGTTACTCGTAGGTATTCATTCGTTCCCTTGTCACCACATTTGTCACGACGAGTGCCTCCTACAGGCGTGTTGTGACTCTTGTGTAGTGCGACACTGCGCCCACTACAAGTGCGCACACACTCGGCGCAGTGACCGGTCGTCCCACACCGACGACCGGCCTGCACCGGGGTGATGCGGCGGCGCGGCCTGGCGTTGGAGGCCGCAAGCGTCCAACACAGGAACAGGGATCCCGAATGAAACTGCGTGACTTCCGTTGGCTGGCCGCCGTGGCGCTGCTCGCCGGTGCGCCGTGGGCCCAGGCCCTGGTCTTTGCGGTCAACGAGGGCGTGACCTACCGCGTCCCGGCCGAAGAGATCCGCGCCAAGTACGCCGCGATCGCGGCCGACCTGAGCAAGATCCTGAAGCAGCCGGTCAGCATCGAACCGATCGGCGACTACCCGTCGCTCAAGCGTGGGCTGGCCGAGAAGAGCTACGACCTGGCGATGGTGCACCCGGCACACATCTCGATCGCGGCGATCAAGAACCCCGGCTACAAGCTGGTCGCGGTGACCAAGGGCTTCCTGGAGTACCGGGCCAGCTTCCTCGTCAAGGCCGACTCGCCGGTGACCGCGCTGGCCGACCTGAAGGGCCGCAAGCTCGGTGCGCCGGACGAGGACTCGATCACCGCGTGGATGGTGCGCGCGACCTTGCGCGACGCGATCGGTGACCCGAAGCTGGTCGCCACCACCTACACCCGCTACCAGGACGCGGTGCCGTTCTTCGTCGAGAACAACCTGACGCAGGCGGGCGCGACCGCGTCGAACGCGGTCGTCAAGGACTGGCTGGCCAAGGGCGGCAAGGTGATGTTCAAGTCGAAGCCGGTGCCGATCAAGCACATCATCGCGAGCCCGAACCTGTCGGCCGAGCAGGTCGAGAAGGTGCGCGAGTACCTGCTTGGGCTGGACGGCAGCGAAGAAGGCCGCAAGAAACTCGAACCGACCAAGTTCCAGGGCTTCGTGCGCTACGACGACGCCGCGATGATGGCGATCGGGACCTGGCTGGGGCTCTGAGACGGTCCGGCCCGGACGGGCCACGGGTTCGTGCCGGTTGAAAGGCAGCCCGGCGCCGCCTAATCTCGGGAAGCCCGCAACGTATCCCGAGGAGCCCGCCATGCTGCGTGTTGTTCGTGCGTTCAGTGTCGTGCCCGTGCTGCTGCTCGGCGCCTGCGCCGGCCTGCCGGGCGGAGCCACCCAGGAGGTCGACCAGCAGAGGGTCGCCGCGATCGACCGCGCCGCGCTCGGCCGGGGCGTCAAGGTCTACTGGGTGAGCATGCCGACGAAGCGGGTCGCGCCCGCAGCGGCCACGTCGGCCGCGCCCGGGTGACCGGAGGGCTTGATCGATACTGGCGCGATGTCGTCGCCGGTACTGTTCAAGCTCCTCGCCATCTTCCTCGTCGTCGCCCTCGGCTACCTCGCCGGCCGCCTGCGCTGGCTGGGCGAGAACGACCCCGCGCGCGTGCTGGGCAACGCCGCGTTCTACCTGTTCGTGCCGGCGCTGCTGTTCCGCACCACGTCGCGGCTCGACCTGGCCGGCATGCCGTGGGGCACGCTGCTCGCGTTCTTCGTGCCGGTGCTGGTGCTGCTGCTCGGCGTCTACGCGTGGCAGCGCCCGCGCGTGCGCGCCGGCCGCCTCGCGACCGCCGCGCCCGGCGTGCGGGCGATCTCGGCCAGCTTCGGCAACACGGTGCAGGTCGGCATCCCGCTGGTCACCGCCGTGTTCGGCGAGGCGGGGCTCGAGATCCACGTCGCGATCGTCAGCCTGCATGCGCTGACGCTGCTGACGGTGCTCACCGCGCTGGTCGAACTCGACCTGGCGCACGAACGGGTGCGGCAAGGGCATTCGAGCGCGCACCTCGGGCGCACGCTCGCGCGCACCGCCCGCAACACCATCGTCCACCCGGTGACGCTGCCGGTGATCGCCGGCCTGGCCTGGAACCTGTCGGGCCTCGCGATGCCGGTGGTGCTCGACGAGGTGCTGGTGCAGCTCGGCCTGCCGGTCGTGCCGCTGTGCCTGGTGCTGATTGGCATGTCCCTTGCGTACTACGGCGTCCAGGGCGCCGTGCGCGGTGCCGTGGTGATCTCGGTGCTGAAGCTGCTGGTGCTGCCGGCCCTGGTGCTGGTCGTCGGCCACTGGGGCTTCGCGCTCTCGGGGCTGCCGCTGGCGGTGGTGGTGATGGCGGCGGCGCTGCCGATCGGCAGCAATGCGCTGATCTTCGCGCAGCGCTATGCGGCGCTCGAAGCCGAGGCCACCGCGGCGATCGTGCTGTCGACCTGCGGCTACATGCTGACCGCACCGCTGTGGCTGTGGCTGCCCGGCCGGCTGGCCTAGGCCAGCGCGCTATCATCCGCCGCGCTGCCCACAAGGCGGCGCTTTTCCTTCAGACGTTGGACAACCCTTCTCAGGACCCACCCCCATGAAACTTCGCGGCTTCCCCCTGAAGGCCCTTGCGGCCACCTGCCTGCTGGCCTGCGCGGGCGCTTCGTTCGCGGCCAAGACGCTGGTCTACTGCTCCGAGGGCAGCCCGGAAGGCTTCAACCCGCAGTACTACACCACCGGCACCACGTTCGACGCGGTGTCCGTGCCGATGTTCAACCGCCTGGTCGAGTTCGACACCGGCACCACCAACATCGTCCCGGCGCTGGCCGAGAGCTGGACCGCCGCCGCCGACGGCCTGAGCTACACCTTCAAGCTGCGCAAGGGCGTCAAGTTCCACAGCACCTCGAAGTTCACGCCGACGCGCGACTTCAACGCCGACGACGTGCTGTTCTCGTACAACCGCATGGCCGACCCGAACCACCCGCTGGCCAAGACCCAGCCGGGCGCGACCTACGCGTACTTCGAGGACATGGGCATGAAGGACATCGTCGACCACGTCGAGAAGGTCGACGCGCTGACGGTCAAGTTCGTGCTGAAGAAGCCCGAGGCGCCGTTCATGGCCAACATGGCGATGGACTTCGCGTCGATCCTGTCGGCCGAGTACGGCGAGAAGATGAAGGCCGCCGGCACGCCGGAGGCGCTCGACCGCGAGCCGGTGGGCACCGGCCCGTTCCAGTTCGTCTCGTACCAGAAGGATGCGGTGATCCGCTACAAGGCCTTCGACGCCTACTGGGGCGGCCGCCCGAAGATCGACAACCTGGTGTTCGCGATCACCACCGACGCATCGGTGCGCTACGCCAAGCTGAAGACCGGCGAGTGCCATGTGATGGCCTTCCCGAAGCCGGCCGACGTCGCGCTGATGAAGACCGACCCGAACATCAACCTGGTGCAGCAGAACGGCCTGAACGTCGGCTACATCGCGTTCAACGTCGAGAAGAAGCCGTTCGACAACAAGCAGGTGCGCCAGGCGCTGAGCATGGCCGTCAACAAGAAGGCGATCCTCGACTCGGTGTTCCAGGGTGCCGGCCAGCAGGCCAAGAACCCGATCCCGCCGACGCTCTGGTCGTACAACGACAAGGTCACCGACTACGCCTATGACCCGGCGAAGGCGAAGGACCTGCTGGCCAAGGCGGGCTTCCCGAACGGCACCGAGGTCGAGCTGTGGTACCTGCCGGTGACCCGCCCGTACAACCCGGACGGCAAGCGCATGGCCGAGCTGATCCAGGCCGACTGGGAGAAGATCGGCGTGAAGACCAAGCTGATCACCTTCGAATGGGGCGAGTACCGCAAGCGCAGCAAGACCGGCGAGCAGCACGCGATGATGTTCGGCTGGTCCGGCGACAACGGCGACCCCGACAACTTCTTCGTGCCGCTGCTGGGTTGCTCGGCGGTGAAGGGCGGCGGCAACGTCGCGCGCTGGTGCGACAAGGGCTTCGAGGAGCTGGTGCAGAAGGCCAAGGCGGTGACGAAGCAGTCCGACCGCGCCGCGCTGTACTCGAAGGCGCAGGACATCGTGCATGAAGAAGCGCCGTGGATCCCGATCGCCCATTCGGTGCGCTTCGATCCGGTGCGCAAGGAAGTGATCGGCTACAAGATGGATGCGACCGCGCACCATTACTTCACCAAGGTCGACCTCAGCAAGTAAGCCATCGCTGATCCAGGCCACAAGACGATGGGGGCGCCGATCCGGGCCCCCTTCGCCTTTCGCACGCATCCATGATTTCCTTCATCGCCAAGCGCCTGTCATTGGTGCTGCCGACCTTCCTCGGCATCACGCTGCTGGTGTTCTCCCTGATCCGCCTGCTGCCGGGCGACCCCGTCGAAGCCATGTCCGGCGAGCGCGGCATGACGCCCGAGCGCTACACGCGCCTGGTGCACGAGTTCGGGCTCGACCGCCCGCTGTGGCAGCAGTACTTCGACTACGTCTGGCGCGCGCTGCACGGCGACCTGGGGCTGTCGACCATCACGCACGAGCCGGTGTTCCGCGAGTTCCTGACGCTGTTCCCGGCCACCATCGAGCTGTCGATGGTCGCGCTGTTCCTCGCGCTTGCGATCGGCCTGCCGGCCGGCATCCTGGCCGCGATGAAGCGCAACACCGTCTACGACTACACCGTGATGGGTGCGTCGCTGACCGGCTATTCGATGCCGATCTTCTGGTGGGGCCTGCTGCTGATCCTGTTCTTCTCGGTCACGCTCGGCTGGACGCCGGTGTCGGGGCGCATCGCGATCCAGTTCGACATCCCGCCGGTCACCGGCTTCATGCTGATCGATTCGCTGCTGTCGGACGACGCCGGCGCGTTCCGCAGCGCGGTCTCGCACCTGATCCTGCCGGCGGTCGCGCTCGGCACCATCCCGCTGGCGGTGATCGCGCGCATGACGCGCTCGTCGATGCTCGAGGTGCTGCGCGAAGACTACGTGCGCACCGCGCGTGCGAAGGGCGCGTCGACCTGGCGCGTGGTCGGCATCCATGCGCTGCGCAATGCGCTGATCCCGGTCGTCACGACGGTCGGGCTGCAGGTCGGCACGATGCTGGCCGGCGCGATCCTCACCGAAACCATCTTCTCGTGGCCGGGCATCGGCAAGTGGCTGGTCGAGGCCATCCACCGCCGCGACTACCCGGCGGTGCAGGGCGGCATCCTGATGTCGGCCACGGTGATCATCGCGGTCAACCTGGTCGTCGACCTGCTGTACGGCGTGATCAACCCGCGCATCCGGCACCACTGAGGCGGCCCCTGCCCATGACCCAAGCAAGCCTTCCGCAAGCCGCCCCGCCCGAGACCAGCGCGCCGCCGACGCAACTGGCCGAGCTGTGGCGCGATTTCCGCCGCAACCGCGGCGCGATCATCGGCCTGGCGATCGTCGTCGCGCTGCTGCTGTGCGCGCTGCTGGCCGACGTGATCGCGCCGTATTCGCCGTCGGAGCAGTACCGCGATGCGACGCTGCACGCGCCGTCGTGGGAGCCGGTCAACGGCCACCGCTTCCTGCTCGGCACCGACCCGGTCGGGCGCGACGTGCTGTCGCGGCTGATCCACGGCACGCGGCTGTCGCTGCTGATCGGCCTGGTGTCGGTCGGGCTGTCGCTGAGCCTCGGCGTGGTGCTGGGCCTGCTGGCCGGCTTCTTCCGCGGCGCCACCGAGTTCACCATCATGCGGCTGATGGACATCATGCTGGCGCTGCCCAGCCTGCTGCTGGCGGTATCGGTGGTCGCGATCCTCGGCCCGGGGCTGATGAACGCGATGTACGCGATCGCGATCGTGATGCTGCCGCACTTCGTGCGCCTGACGCGCGCCGCGGTGATCGGCGAACTCGGCAAGGACTACGTCGCCGCGTCGCGGCTGGCCGGTGCCGGCACCTTCCGGCTGATGTTCGACACCGTGCTGCCGAACTGCGCCGCGCCGCTGATCGTGCAGGCCACGCTCGGCTTCTCGACCGCGATCCTCGATGCGGCCGCGCTCGGCTTCCTCGGCCTCGGCGCGCAGCCGCCGACGCCCGAATGGGGCTCGATGCTGGCCAGCGCGCTGGAGTTCATCCAGAGCGCCTGGTGGGTCGTCACGCTGCCGGGTCTCGCGATCCTGGTATCGGTGCTGGCCTTCAACCTGATGGGCGACGGGCTGCGCGATGCGCTGGACCCGAAGCTGAAGAGATAAGACCGATGCCTTTGCTGGAAGTGGATCAACTGCGGGTCGAGTTCGGCTCGACCGTGTCGCCGTTCAAGGCGGTCGACGGCGTGAGCCTGCGCATCGACGCCGGCGAGGTGGTGGGCATCGTCGGCGAATCGGGCTCGGGCAAGAGCGTGACCGCGCTCGCGCTGATGGGGCTGATCGACGAGCCCGGCCGGGTCTCGGCGCAGGCGCTGCGCTTCGACGGCCATGACCTGCTGGCGATGCCGCTGAAGCAGCGCCGGCAGATGCTGGGCCGCGACATCGCGATGATCTTCCAGGATCCGATGAGCAGCCTGAACCCCTGCTTCACGGTGGCCTACCAGCTGATGGAGACGCTGCGCATCCACGAAGGCGGCTCGAAGAAGGCGCTGCGCGCGCGTGCGCTGCAGTTGCTGCGCGACGTGGAAATCCCCGATGCCGAGCGCCGGCTCGATGCGTATCCGCACCAGCTGTCGGGCGGCATGAGCCAGCGCGTGATGGTCGCGATGGCGATCGCCTGCAACCCGCGGCTGCTGATCGCCGACGAGCCGACCACCGCGCTCGACGTGACGATCCAGGCGCAGATGCTGGCACTGCTGCTGCGGCTGCAGCGCGAGCGCGGCATGGCGCTGATGCTGATCACGCACGACCTGGGCGTGGTCGCCGAGGTCGCGCAGCGGGTGCAGGTGATGTACGCCGGCGAGGTGGTCGAGACCGCCGCGGTGCCGCGCATCTTCGAGGCGCCGCGCCATCCGTACACCGAGGCGCTGCTGTCGGCGCTGCCGGAGCACAACATCGGCCAGCGCCGCTTGAACTCGATGCCCGGCGTGGTGCCGGGGGCGTACGACCGGCCGGGCGGCTGCCTGCTGTCGCCGCGCTGCCCGCGCGTGCAGGACAAGTGCCGCGCCGAGCGGCCGGCGCTGTACGGCCCCGACGGCGCGCAGGCGCGCTGCTTCTTTCCGTTGATCGAGGTGGCGGCATGACGGCCGAGCGCAATGAAGTCGTGCTGGTCGCCAACGACCTGGCGAAGCACTACCCCGTCTCGCAAGGCTTCCTGAAGCCGAAGGCGCTGGCCCGAGCCCTCGACGGCGTGTCGTTCGAAGTCCATGCCGGCCGCACGCTGGCCGTGGTCGGCGAATCCGGCTGCGGCAAGAGCACGCTGGCGCGCCAGATCACGATGATCGAGACGCCGACCAGCGGCCACCTGGTGCTCGGCGGCGTCGACGTCGCGAGCGCCGATGCGGCCACGCGCAAGCGGCTGCGCCGCGAGGTGCAGATGGTGTTCCAGAACCCGTTCGCGAGCCTGAACCCGCGCAAGAGGATCGGCCACGCGCTCGAGGAGCCGCTGGCCATCAACACCGCGCTGTCGGCCGCCGAACGCACCGAGAAAGCGCGCGCGATGATGGCCCGCGTCGGGCTGCGCCCGGAGTTCCACCAGCGCTACCCGCACATGTTCTCCGGCGGCCAGCGCCAGCGCGTCGCGATCGCGCGCGCGCTGATGCTGCAACCGCGCATCGTCGTCGCCGACGAGCCGGTGTCGGCGCTCGACGTGTCGATCCAGGCCCAGGTGCTGAACCTGCTGATGGACCTGCAGGAAGAGACGCAGGTGGCCTACGTCTTCATCTCGCACAACCTGGCGGTGGTCGAGCTGATCGCCGACGAGGTGCTGGTGATGTACCTCGGCAAGGTGGTCGAGAAGGCGCCGAAGCGGCAGCTGTTCGCCGCGCCGCGCCATCCGTACACGCGGGCGCTGCTGGCCAGCACGCCGCGCATCGATGCGGCCTCGCGCGCGCAGAAGGCGGTGCTGGCCGGCGAGCTGCCGTCGCCGCTGAACCCGCCGAGCGGTTGTGCGTTCCACAAGCGCTGCCCGCATGCGATCGAGCGCTGCAAGGTCGAGGTGCCGTTGCTGGCCGAGGTGGCGCCGGGGCAGTGGGCGGCGTGCCACCGGTCGGCCGAGCTGGCGTAACTGACCACCCCTCGTCCGGTGTACCCACCGGGCGAGGGGTGGTCATCCTGCGACAATGGGTGAATGACCTCGAACGACCTCCAGGCCGCCATCGCCCACATGGGCGCCGCGGCACGCGCGGCCAGCAGCCGGATGGCGGCTGCCTCCACCGCCGCGAAGAACGCCGCGCTGCTGGCGCTGGCCCGCCGGCTGCGCGAAGACGGCGCGGCACTGGCCCAGGCCAACCAGCAAGACATAGCTGCCGCCATCGCCGCCGGCCTGGCCGCCCCGATGGTCGACCGGCTCAGGCTGACGCCCAAGGTGCTGGCCACCGTCGCCGAAGGCTGCGAGCAGATCGCCGCGATGCCCGACCCGATCGGCGAGATCACCGGGCTGCGCCGCCGGCCGAGCGGCATCAGCGTCGGCCAGATGCGCGTGCCGCTGGGCGTGTTCGGCATGATCTACGAAAGCCGCCCGAACGTGACCATCGAAGCCGCGTCGCTCGCGATCAAGAGCGGCAACGCCTGCATCCTGCGCGGCGGCTCCGAGGCCATCCACTCGAACCTCGCATTGTGGAGGCTGGTGCAGGCCGCGCTGGCCGAAGCCGGCCTGCCGCCCGACGCGGTGCAGCTGGTGCAGACCACCGACCGGGCCGCCGTCGGCCACCTGATCGCGTCGCCGGAAGCGGTCGACGTGATCATCCCGCGCGGCGGCAAGGGGCTGATCGAGCGCATCAGCCGCGAGGCGCGCGTGCCTGTGATCAAACACCTCGACGGCAACTGCCATGTGTATGTCGATGCGCAGGCCGATCTCGAGCTCGCGCTGCGCGTGACCGACAACGCGAAGACCCAGAAGTACAGCCCCTGCAATGCGGCCGAATCGCTGCTGGTGCACCGCGACGTCGCCGCCGCCTTCCTGCCGCGCCTGGGGGCGCTGTGGGCGCCGAAGGGCGTCGAGATGCGCTGCGATGCGGCCGCACTCGCATTGCTGCAGCCGGTGGCCGGGCTGGCACTCGTGGCCGCCAGCGAACGGGACTGGAACGAGGAATACCTTGCGCCGGTCATCAGCGTGAAGCTGGTGGGCGACCTCGACGAGGCCATCGCGCACATCAACCGCCACGGCTCGCACCACACCGATGCGATCCTCACCGAGCACCACGGCCATGCGATGCGCTTCCTGCGCGAGGTCGATTCGGCCAGCGTGATGGTCAATGCCAGCACGCGCTTCGCCGACGGCTTCGAGTACGGCCTCGGCGCCGAGATCGGCATCAGCACCGACAAGTTCCACGCGCGCGGGCCGGTCGGCCTGGAAGGGCTGACGTCGATGAAGTGGGTCGTGCTGGGTCAGGGCGAGGTGAGGACATGAGCGGGCCGAGCGCCGGGCCGCTCCCAAGCCGGCCCGCCGTCCCCTCGGGGGACCGGGCGATGTACCCATCGACCGAGGGGCTGACATGAGCGATCCCCGGTCGGCCCTGGTGCTGTTCTCCGGCGGCCAGGATTCCACCGCCTGCCTCGCGTGGGCGCTCGAAAGCTACGCCCATGTCGAGACCATCGGCTTCGACTACGGCCAGCGCCACGTCGTCGAGCTGGAATGCCGGCTGAACGTCCGCGCGCAGCTGCATGCGAAGTTCCCGCGCTGGGCCGGCAAGCTCGGCGACGACCACCTGCTCGACCTGCAGCTGCTCGGCCAGATCTCCGACACCGCGCTGACCAAGTCGCGCGCGATCGAGATGAACGCGAGCGGCCTGCCGAACACCTTCGTGCCGGGCCGCAACCTGCTGTTCTTCACGTTCGCCGCGTCGATCGCGTACCGCCGCGGCCTCAGCGTGCTGGTCGGCGGCATGTGCGAGACCGACTTCTCCGGCTACCCCGATTGCCGCGACAACACGCTGAAGGCGCAGCAGGTGGCGCTGAGCCTGGGCATGGACACGCCGATGACGATCGAGACGCCGCTGATGTGGCTCGACAAGGCGCAGACCTGGGCGCTGACCGCCGAACTGGGCGGCGAGCCGCTGACCGACATCGTCGTCGAGCACACCCACACCTGCTACCTCGGCGAGCGCACGCTGCGCCACGAATGGGGCTACGGCTGCGGCCAGTGCCCCGCCTGCGCGCTGCGGGCGCGCGGCTACGGGGCCTGGCGCCGTCACGGCGCGATGCCGTTCGCCGACACCGAACGCGCCGGCTGAACCAACGCCTGAGCCGCGAGCCACGGCGCGAGCGCGCGCCGGCCGTCCGGCGTCAGCGTCAGCGCGCGCGAGCCGTCGACGCGGCGCAGCCAGCCGTGCGCGATCGCATGGTCCAGCAGGCTGACGGCCAGCGCGCCGGCCAGGTGGTCGCGGCGCTCCGACCAGTCGAGGCAGGCATAGGCCTGGCGCTTCGAGCCGGCCGCCGGCAACTCGACCCCGAGCGCCTGCAGTTCGTGCCGGCCGGCGTCGGTCAGCACGAACTGGCCGTCGCGCGGCGCCAGCGTGCCGCGCGCCAGCAGCCCGTCGAACAGCGCGACGCCCAGCTCGCCGGCCAGGTGGCTGTAGCAGGTGCGCGCGGCCTTCAGCGGCTTGTAGGCGCCGTGGTTCCACTTGTCGGCGCTGCCGGCCCGCTCGGCCACCAGCGACAAGGCCTCGAGCGCGTGGCCGATGTCGGCATCGGCGAGCCGGAAGTAGCGGTGCCGGCCCTGCGTGCGCACGACGACCAGCTCGTTGTCGACCAGCTGCGCCAGGTGCGTGCTGGCGGTCTGCGCGGTGACGCCGGCGACCTCGGCCAGCTCGCCGGCCGCGAGGTACTGGCCGCCCATCAGCGCCGCCAGCATGCGGGCGCGGGTCGGGTCGCCGATCATCGCGGCGATGCGGGCGAAGCGGGGTTCGGGGCGGCTCATCGCGCGATCCTCGCATGCCGGGTCAGGCCAGCGCCGACCGCAGTGCCAGATACGCGCCCAGTAGCCACAGCCCGGCGAAGAAGACGCGCTTGAAGGCGTCCGGCTGCACCGCGCGTCGCAGCCGCTGGCCGAAGCCCATGCCGAGCAGCGCCGGCAGCAGCGCCAGCAGCGAACTGCCGGCCGCCTGCGCATCCAGCGCGCCGCCGTGGCGCAGGCTGACGGCCAGCGCGACCGTCGACACCAGGAACGAGATGCCGAGCGCGCGCACCAGCTCGTCCTTCGCGAGGCCGAGCGCCTGCAGGTACGGCACCGCCGGGATCACGAACACGCCGGTCGCCGCGGTGACCAGGCCGGTGGCCACGCCGACCGGCAGCGCCAGCCAGCGCTCCCAGCGCGCCGGCACCTGCAGCCGCACCGACAGCAGCCCGAGGCTCGCATAGGCCAGCAGCGACAGCCCGAGCGCCAGGCCGGCCCAGCCCGGCGCATGGCCGGCGCCCAGCCAGCCGGCCCCGAGGGCCACGCCGACGCACACGCCCGCCAGCAACGGCGCCAGCCGGCGCAGCAGCGCGCCGAAGCCCGGCCCGGCGATCTGCCACAGGTTGGTGACGAACGACGGCACCACCAGCAACGCGGCCGCCTGCGCCGGCGGCATCACGACGCTCAGCAGGCCCATCGAGATGGTGGGCAGCCCGAGGCCGATCACGCCCTTGACGAAACCGGCGAGGGCGAAGACGAAGCCGGCGAAGGCCAGCAGGAACGACAGGTCGATGGAAGTCATGGAAAGTCCCGGAAGCGATGCCGCCATCGTCGCGCCTGCGGCTCGCCGATGGCTTCGGGCTGGATCGAAGCATCCGAATTTCACAGAGCTGCCACATGTCGTCGCGACACTCCCCGCTTCGCCCACAAGGCGACCACACCACGAGGAGTTCAGATGAAGTTGAATCGGGGAATCGGCTGGAGCCTGGGTGCCGTCGCCGTGGGCGCCGGCCTGCTGGCCTGCGGCGGCAGCGACGACGACACGCCGCCGGCGAGCACGCCGACCATCGCGGCCGGCAGCACCGCGCAGCTCGCGCTGCTGGAAACCACCGACCTGCACACCAACGTGCGCAGCTACGACTACTTCAAGCTCGCCGGCGACAACTCGCTCGGCTTCGAGCGCACCTCGACGCTGATCAAGGCCGCGCGCGCCGAGTTCGCGAACACGCTGCTGGTCGACAACGGCGACACCATCCAGGGCACGGCGCTGTCGGACTACCAGGCGCTGGTGAACCCGGTGGCCTGCACCGACACGCTCGCGATCTACAAGGCGATGAACGCCGCCGGCTACGACGTGGGCGGCATCGGCAACCACGAGTTCAACTACGGCCTGCCCTACCTCGCGCAGGTCACCGGCAGCAAGTTCGACGTCGACGGCATGCCGGCGGTGAGCGCGCAGGCGAAGTGCGCCGGCCCGGCCTTCCCGCAGGTGCTGGCCAACGTCTACAGCGTCAAGAGCAAGCAGCCGCTGTTCACGCCCTACACCATCGTCACGAAGACGCTGAAGGCCAAGGACCCGGCCGGCCAGGACATCAGCGTGCCGGTCAAGGTCGGCTTCATCGGCTTCGCGCCGCCGACCATCCTGGCCTGGGACAAGCGCTGGCTCGACGGCAAGGTCTACACCGAAGGCGTGAAGGAAACCGCCGAGAAGTTCATCCCCGAGATGAAGGCCAAGGGCGCCGAGCTGATCGTCGTGATCTCGCACGGCGGGCTCGACAGCTCGGCCTACTCGCCGACGCTGGAGAACGGCAGCTGGCACCTGTCGAAGGTGGCCGGCGTCGATGCGATGCTGATCGGCCATTCGCATCAGATCTTCCCGGACGCCGCCAGCACCGTCGGCCAGTTCAACCAGGTCGGCGTCGACAAGGCCAAGGGCACCGTCAACGGCGTGCCGACCGTGATGGCCAACTTCTGGGGCAAGCACCTGGGCGTGATCGGGCTGTCGCTGAAGCACGACGGCAGCAAGTGGAGCGTCGACACGACGAAGACCACGGTGCAGGCGCGCTCGACGCAGAACGCCGACAAGACCTATGTCGCGGTCGACGCGGCGGTCGCGCCGCTGATCGAGGCGGAGCACCAGGCGACGATCGCGTACGTCAAGACGCCGGTCGGCACGACCGACTTCCGCATGACGACCTACTTCGCCGACGTGGGCGAACCCGGCGCGATCGAGATCGTCAACCAGGCGCAGGCGGACTACGTGTCGGCCTACATCCAGGCCAACCTGCCGGAGTTCAAGGCGCTGCCGGTGCTGTCGGTCAGCGCGCCGTTCAAGTCGGGCTTCGCCGGTGGCGCCGACTTCACCGACGTGGCCGCCGGCCCGCTGGCGATCAACAACGCGGCCGACCTGTACCTGTACCCGAACACGGTCCATGCGGTGAAGGTGAACGGTGCCGACATCAAGGCCTGGCTGGAGACCGCGGCCAAGCGCTTCAACACGATCAATCCGGCGCTGACCACGGCGCAGGAACTGGTCAGCACCTACCCGGGCTACAACTTCGACATGTTCACGTCGGCCGACATGCAGTACGAGATCGACGTGACGCAGCCGGTCGGCAGCCGCATCAGGAACCTGACGTACAAGGGCGCGCCGATCGGCGCGGCGGCCGAGTTCGTCGTCGCGACCAACAACTACCGCGCCAGCGGCGGCGGCAGCTTCCCGGGGCTGGACGGCAGCAAGACGATCTACGCATCGCCCGATGCCAACCGCGATGCGCTGATCGCCTACATCAAGACCGCGAAGAACCTGACCCGCGCGGGCAACGGCTCGCACCGCAGCTGGCGCTTCACGAAGGTGGCGACGGCCGGTCCGGTGACCTTCAAGTCGGCGACCGGCCAGCTCGCGCTGGCGCAGGCCGCCGGCCTGTCCGGCATCACGCTGCAGCAGGCGGACGACGGCAGCGGCAAGAGCCTGTCGGTCTACGCGATCGACCTGGCGCAGTGAGTGCCATCGTGACGACCGCGGCGAGCGACGAGCTGGCGCCGACGGCGCTGCCGGCCGACCGGACGTTCTTCTGGGCGCTGGTCGCGCTGGCGGCGGCCACCGCGGCGCTGGCCGGGGGCCTGTACCTGCGCAACGGCTCGTCCGAGCGCGCGGCACTGGCCGCCGTGTCGACCGAGCAGCTGGCGGTGCGTGCCGGGGCCGGCCGCGACGCGCAGGCGCTGCAGCAGCTGCGCTACCGAGCGCAGGGCGGCGCGGCACAGGCGCAGCAGGCGCTGGGCAGCGTGCTGGCCTCGACCGAGGGGGCGGACCGCGCCGAGGCGATGCAGTGGTTGCAGGCGGCGCAGCGGCAGGGCGATGCGCAGGCGTCGTACCTGCTGGGCCGGCTGCGCCTGTCAGCGGGCGTGCTGCATGCCGAGGCCCAGGCGGCGAGCGATTTCGAACGGGCCGCCGCCGCGGGCCATGCCGGCGCGGCGTTGCAGCGCGGGCTGATGGCGCGCCGCGCGCAGGATCCGGTCGCCGCGGCGCGCTGGCTTGCGCAGGCCGCGCAGGCGCACGATCCGCAGGCGCTGTTCCTGCTGGCCAACGCCACGCGCGAAGGCAACGGCGTACCGCGCGACGAAGCGCGTGCGCTGGCGCTGTACCGCGAGGCGGCGGCGCTGGAATACCCGCCGGCCCACCAGGCGCTGGCGATGGCCTACGAACGCGGCGAGCTGGGCCTGCCGCGCGACAGCGAACAGGCGCGCGAGGCGCTGGCCGAGGTCGCGCATTCGCTGAAGCACCCGCCCGTCGAGCGGTAGCCCGGATGCCAATCCGGGGTACGGGCTGAGCAGGCCGACAGGCCGCGACCGATCACGCAACGCCCCGGGATCCGGCTTTGCCGGGCCCAGGGGTGGCGCCCCGTGGGGGCAGGAGCGCAGCGACTGGGGGGCACAATACTTTCATGAGCACCCCCCAAATCGTCGCTTGCATCGTCCTCGCCGTGCTGGTCTTCTGGGCCGTCGGCGCCTACAACCGCCTGGTGCGGCTGCGCAACGTGATCGGCAATGCCTTTGCGCAGATCGACGTGCAGCTCAAGCGCCGCTACGACCTGATCCCGAACCTGGTCGAGGTCGCCCGCAAATACGTCGCGCACGAGCGCGAAACGCTGGAGGCGGTGGCCGCCGCGCGCAACCAGGCCAAGGCCGCCGCCGACCTGGCGCGTTCGCGCCCCGGCGCCGCCGGGCCGGTGACCAGCCTCGCGATGGCCGAAGGCGTGCTCGGCTCGGCGATGGGCCGGCTGATGGCGCTGGTCGAGGCCTACCCCGAGCTGAAGGCCGACCAGAGCCTGCGCGAGCTGTCCGAGGAGCTGACCAGCACCGAGAACAAGGTCGCGTTCTCGCGCCAGTTGTTCAACGACGCGGCCTATGACTACAACGTCGCCGCCCAGCAGTTCCCGACCCGCCTGCTGGCCGCGCTGTTCGGCTTCCGCGAGGCCGCGATGCTGCAGTCCACCACCAGCGAGGCCGAGCGCGCCGCGGTGCGCGTGCAGCTGTAGCCGCACGCCCCCGTGCGCTTTCGCGACCAGCAACACGAGACCCGCCAGGCCACGCTGCGCCTGCTGGCGCTGTTCGTGCTGCTGCTCGTCGCGCTGGTGCTGGTGGTCAACGCGGCGCTGTGCGCGCTCTGGTGGGGCGGCAGCGCGCTGCTGCTGCGCGACCCCGGCTTCCTCTACCTGCCACCGCTCTTCTTCGAGACGAACACCGCCATCGTGCTGGTGTTCGTGCTCGGTGGTTGCTGGGTCGAGACGGTGCGGCTGCGCAGCGGCGGCGGTGCCCACGTGGCCGAATGGGCCGGCGGGCGCGAGCTGACGGACCCGCGCGACGTCACCGAGCGCCGGCTGCTGAACATCGTCGACGAGATGGCGCTCGCCTCCGGCTTGCCGCGCCCGCGCGTCTTCCTGCTGGAGCGCGAGCACGCGATCAATGCCTTCGCGGCCGGCTGGTCGCCGCAGGCCTCGGTGGTGGCGGTGACGCGCGGCGCGCTGCAGCGGCTGACCCGCGACGAGCTGCAAGGGCTGGTCGCGCACGAGTTCGGCCACATCCACAACGGCGATCTGCGCCTGCACATGGTGCTGCTCGCGCTGGTGTGGGGGCTGTCGCTGGTGCACGGCTACGGCCACCGCCTGTTCGACGCCGACGAGGACGGCATCCGCAGCGTTCCCGGCGTGCTGATCGGAGCGGTCTTCATCGCCGCCGGCAGCCTGGGCTGGGTCGCCGGCCGGATGCTGCAGGCCGCCGTCTCGCGGCAGCGCGAGTTGCTGGCCGACGCCAGCGCGGTGCAGTTCACGCGCAGCCGCGACGGCCTGGGCGGCACGCTGCGCAAGATCTGGCACCAGGTCGACGAGCGCGAGGCCGCGCTGCTGCGCGTGCCGTCGCGCCTGCTGGCCGGCCAGCTGATGCAGGCGCCGCCCGGCTGGTTGTCCACGCACCCGCCGCTGGCCGAACGCGTGCGCCGCGTCTATGGCCGCGTGCTGGGCCCGCTGGCTGCACCCTCGCTGGCGATCGACGAGGCCGACGAGCCGCACCGCGCGACCACGGCACCCGCACCTGCCGCCTCTTCTCCCATCGCCTATGCTGTCCCCATGGCCGAAACACCCGACCCCGGCGGCACGCTGCCGCAACCCCGTCCGAAGTCAGATGACGACGAGCGCGAGGCGATCGACCGCCTCGGCCGCGTGCACGGCCCCGGCGAGATGCGGGCGGTGCTGCTGGCGCTGATCGCGACGCCCGGCAGCCAGCGCGAGCGCCGTGCCTGGCGCGACGAGACCAAGGGCCTGAGCACCGCCGACGCGCTGCGCGACGAGGTCAAGAAGCTGAGCGCCGCGGCGCGCCTGCCGTGGCTGGAGGTGCTGCTCGGGCGCATTGCCCGCGCGCCGCTGCACGACCGGCAGGATGTCGTCGAGGCCGCGCGCCGCGTGATGGCGGCCGACGGCCAGGTCCGGCCGATCGACCGGCTGCACTGGCTGGCATTGCGGCACCGCCTGGGCGAAGCGCGCCCGCCAAGCCCGAGCGCCGGCACCAGCAACGACCTGGCCGACCTGTCGGAATCGGCCTTGATGCAGGTGGCGCGGCTGACCGCCTTCCTGTCGCGCCTGGTGCCCGATGGCGAGCTCGAGACCGGCACGGCCTGGTACCAGGCGGTGATGAAGCGCTGGGTGCGCGGCGCCATCGTGCCGGCACCCGAACTGCCCGACGCCGACGAGGTGGCGCAGGCGCTGGCGGTGGTGCAGGGCCTGCCGTGGATGCTGCGGCCGGTGCTGGTGCGCGCCTGGCTGGAGGCGGCGCTGGCCGCGAGCCCGATGAACCGGCTGTCGGACAGCGCGGCCGACGCGTTGCGCCTGGCCGGGCTGCTGCTGGACTCGCCGATGCCGCCCGAGCTGGCGCGGCACTACATCGAGCTGCCGGCCGCGATCAGTTCAGGCACATGACCGACGCGGTGGCGACGAGTTCGTCGAACAGCGCCATCGACACCTCGCCCGACACCGCATACGGATCGAGCTCGGCCTTCTCGGAGTACTTCAGCAGCAGCGCCGGGTTCAGCATGTTCATCTGCACCTGGCCCATCGCCCAGCCGGCGAAGCGGCGCTCGCCGATCTCTTCGTAGCGCAGCAGCGCCACGTCGTGGTGGCGCGCATCGTTGGCGATGCGGTTGTACAGCAGGCTCACCGGCAGCCGGCCGCCTTCGAGCACCTGCAGGAAGATGCCGCCCGAGAAGCACAGCACGCCGGTCACGCCGACCTGCGGGTTGTGGGCGCGCGATTTCTTCATGATGGCCGCGAGCGTCTCGTTGTCCATCGACGCGGCGGCACGGCTGGCGTACATCAGGCGCACGAGCATGGGGAATCCTTTCAGGTCTTCTTGCTCAGCAGGGACAGGAACTCGCGGCGCAGGCTCGCATCCTTCAGGAACGCGCCGCGCATCACGCTGTTGGTCATCATCGACTGGTCGTCCTTGACGCCGCGCCAATGCATGCAGAAGTGGTCGGCTTCCATCACCAGCGCGAGGCCGTCGGGCTTGACCCGGCTCTGCAATTCGTTGGCCAGCATCGTGACCGCCTCTTCCTGGATCTGCGGGCGGCTCATGATCCAGTCGCAGATGCGGGCGTACTTCGACAGCCCGATCAGGTTCGAATGCTCGTTCGGCAGGATGCCGATCCAGACCCGCCCCATGATCGGGCACAGGTGGTGCGAGCAGGCGCTGCGCACCGTGATCGGGCCGACGATCATCAGCTCGTTGAGGCGCTCGGCGTTCGGGAATTCGGTGACCGCGGGCATCGGCACGTAGCGGCCGCGGAACACCTCGGTCAGGAACATCTTCGCGACGCGCTGGGCCGTCTCGTGGGTGTTGTGGTCGCTGTCGGTGTCGATCACCAGCGCCTGCAGCACCTGCTGCATCTTCGCCGCGACCTCGTCGCGCAATTCGTCGATCTCGCCGTCGCGGATGTGGGCCGCGATGTTGTCGTTGGCGTGGTAGCGGCAGTCGGCGCCGACCAGCCGGTAGCGGATGCGCTCGGACGCGGGCAGGGCGGCGAGTTCTGCTTCGCTGCGGGCGTCGGTGCGGGGGGGCGCTTTCGGCATGTCGGCCTTTCTGGGGTGCTGCGCGAGGTCGGGGCGGATCGGGTGCCGCCGGGTGGCGATTGTGCCGCGACGCCCGCCGTCTCGTCGGCGATCCAGCGCGGGCCCACCCGGATCTCCCGGAGACGGTCCCCCGTAGACTCTCGCCCGTGACCTCCCTGCCGCTGTCCCAGCTCCTCATCCATGTCGCCACCGCCGTGCAGGCCGTGCGCGACGGCCGCTCCCTCAACGACGCGCTCGCACGCTGCCCCGCCGAGGCCCGGCCCGGCACGCAGGCGCTGGCGTTCGAGGTCATGCGCAAGCTCGGCGCGGCCGAGGTGCTGCGCCGCCGGCTGGTGCCGAAGCCGCCGCCGCCGTTCGTCGACGCGCTGCTGCTGAGCGTGCTGGCGCTGATGTGGCCGGGCGAGGAGGCCGCGCCGGCCGACGACGGCGCCCGCTACGCGCCGCACACGCTGGTGAACCAGGCGGTCGATGCCGCCAAGCAGCGTGCGCGGGCCAGCGCGTCGTTCGTCAACGCGGTGCTGCGCCGCTTCCTGCGCGAGCAGCCGGCCCAGGTGGCCGCGGCGCTCGCCGACCCGCTGGCCCGCCACAACCACCCGCGCTGGTGGATCGAGCGGCTGCAGGCCGACTGGCCGGCGCACTGGCAGGCGCTGCTGGCCGCCAACAACAGCCGCCCGCCGATGACGTTGCGTGTCAATGCGCGTCGCGGCACGCCCGAAGCCTATGTGCGCCGGCTCGCCGACGCCGGGCTCGAAGGCCGCGTCGCCGGCCCGCATGCGGTCGTGCTGGCGCAGCCGACCGCGGTGCAGCGGCTGCCCGGCTTCGCGGCCGGCGATGTCTCGGTGCAGGACGCCGCGGCCCAGCTCGCCGCGCCGCTGCTGGTCGGCGACGGGCTGCCGGCCGGCGCCCGGGTGCTGGACGCCTGCGCGGCGCCCGGCGGCAAGACCGCCCACCTGCTGGAGCTGGCCGAGCTCGACGTGACGGCGCTCGACAGCGACCCGACCCGGCTGGCCCGGGTGCGCGACACGCTGGACCGGGTCGGCCAGCGCGCCACGCTGGTGGCCGCCGACGCGCGCGACACCGCCGCCTGGTCGCAGGGCCGGCCGTTCGACGCGATCCTGCTCGACGCCCCCTGCAGCGCCTCGGGCATCGTGCGCCGCCACCCGGACGTGCGCTGGCTGCGCCGCCCAACCGACATCCCCACGCTGGCCGTGCTGCAGGGCGAGTTGCTGGACGCGCTGTGGCCGCTGCTGGTGCCCGGCGGCCGGCTGGTGTACTGCACCTGCTCGGTGTTCCAGGCCGAGGGTCGCCAGGTGATCGACGCTTTTTTGCAACGCGAACCGGGTGCCGCCGTGGCTTCCGACCGGCCTTCGCCCGGCCACCTGCTGCCGCTCGCTGACAATCCAGCCGAAGGCCATGCGCTCCAACCGGGTGCATCGCCCGACGGCTTCTTCTACGCACTGCTGACCAAATCCTAGAACGCATCCGTGCTGCGCTCTCTCCGCCTCTCTCCCAGGCCAGGCTGTGGTGCCCCCCGCGCGAGTGGCTGGGGGCGGCTGGTGCTGTGGCTGGCGATGGCGCTGCTGGTGACGCTGCACGCGCCGCTGCGGGCCGAGCCGATCGAGCTCGAGAGCTTCGACCTGGTGCGCGGCGACGACGGCCTGATGCTGGGCTTCTCGGCCCAGTTCGAGCTGCCGCGCCCGGTGGAAGACGCGTTGCTGAAGGGCGTGCCGGTGTACTTCGTCGCCGAGGCCGAGGTCTACCGCGACCGCTGGTACTGGCGCGACAAGCTGGTGTCGTCGGCGACCCGCACCTGGCGCCTGGCCTACCAGCCGCTGACGCGCAAATACCGCGTGACCTTCGGCGGGCTGCACCAGAGCTACGACAATCTGTTCGATGCGCTGGCCTCGCTGCGCCGCGTCGTGAGCTGGCGGCTGGCCGATGCCGCGCAGATCGAGGACGATGGCCACCACTACATCGAATTCAGCTACCGGCTGGACACCAGCCAGCTGCCGCGGCCGATGCAGATCGGCATCGGCGGCCAGGCCGACTGGACGCTGCGCGTCGAGCGTTTCAAACGATTCTGACGATCTCTTTCGGACCGATGCCGTGACATGACCAAAGCTTCACGCTGGGCATGGATCGTCTCGCTGGTCGCCGTCACCGGCGCGGGGCTGGTGCTGGTGTTCCTGCTGTCGATCGCCACCAACAGCCGCGGGCTGTACGAGAAGCACTACGTCTGGCTGTTCTGGGTCAACCTGCTTGTCGCCGCGCTGCTGCTGCTGGTGATCGGCATCGCCTCGGTGCGGCTGCTGCTGCGGGTGCGGCGCGGCAAGTTCGGCAGCCGGCTGCTGCTGCGGCTGGCCGCCATCTTCGCGATGGTGGGTGTGGTGCCCGGCCTGCTGATCTACACGGTGTCGTACCAGTTCGTCTCGCGCAGCATCGAGACCTGGTTCGACGTGAAGGTCGAGGGCGCGCTCGATGCCGGCCTGAACCTCGGCCGCGGCACGCTCGATGCGCAGGTCAACGACCTCGCGGCGAAGACCCGGCTCGCCGCCGAGCGGCTGGCCGACAGCACGCCGACCGTGCAGCCGCTGCAGCTGGAGCGGCTGCGCGAGCAGTTGTCGGCGCAGGAGGTGACCGTGCTCGGCCCGAGCGGCCAGGTGCTGCTGACGGTGGGGCCGAGCGCCGCCGGCAACCTGTCGCCCGACCGGCCGACGCAGGCCCAGCTGCGCCAGGCGCGCAGCACCCGCGTGCTCAGCCAGCTGGAAGGGCTGGACGAAGACACCGCGGCGAATTCGGGCACCGCGCGCATCAAGGCGCTGGCCTTCATGCCGAGCGCCAACATCTCGCTCGACGGCCAGGACCGCTTCCTGCTCGTCACCCAGCTGCTGCCGAGCTCGGTGGTGACGAACGCGCTGGCGGTGCAGGCGGCCTACCGCGAGTACCAGCAGCGCTCGCTGGCGCGCGACGGGCTGCGGCGCATGTACATCGGCACGCTGACGCTGACGCTGATCCTCGCGGTGTTCGGCGCGCTGCTGCTCGCGGTGACGCTGGGCAACCAGCTCGCGCGGCCGCTGCTGGTGCTGGCCGAAGGCGTGCGCCAGGTGGCGCGCGGCGACCTGACGCGCAAGCAGGTGGTGGCGTCGCGCGACGAGCTGAGCGGCCTGACGCGCTCGTTCGCCGACATGACCGAGCAGCTGTCCGATGCGCGCTCGCTGGTGCAGCGCAGCCTCGCGCAGCTGGAGGCGGCGCGCACCAACCTGCAGACCATCCTCGACAACCTGACGGCCGGCGTGATCGTGTTCGACCGCGACGGCCGCATCGACACCGTCAACCCGGGCGCGACGCGCATCCTGCGGCTGCCGCTGTCGGCCTACCGCGGCCGCACGCTGGCCGAGGTGCCGGGGCTCGAATCCTTCGGCCAGGCGGTGCTGCAGCGCTTCGACCTGCACCGCAGCAGCCCCGAGGCCGGCGAGCGCGACCACTGGCAGGACGCGTTCGACCTGCAGACCGCGCCCGACCGCGACAAGGTGACGCTGCTGGTGCGCGGCGCGGCGATGCCGCACGACGGCCGGCTGATGGTGTTCGACGACATCAGCGACGTGGTCTCGGCGCAGCGGGCCGAGGCCTGGAGCGAGGTCGCGCGGCGCCTGGCGCACGAGATCAAGAACCCGCTGACGCCGATCCAGCTGTCGGCCGAGCGGCTGCAGCACAAGCTCGAATCCAAGCTCGAGGGGCTCGACCAGGCGATGCTGGTGCGCTCGGTCGGCACCATCGTCAGCCAGGTGCAGGCGATGAAGACGCTGGTCAACGAGTTCCGCGACTACGCGCGGCTGCCGGCGGCGCGGCCGCATGCCCTCGACCTGAACGCGCTGGTGGCCGAGGTGCTGACGCTGTATGCCACCGCGCAGGAATCGGGGCAGCTGCGCACCGCCTACGCGGCCGACCTGCCGGCGATCATCGGCGACACGACCCAGCTGCGCCAGGTCATCCACAACCTGGTGCAGAACGCGATCGACGCGGTGGCCGAGCGGCCCGACGGCTTGGTGCGGGTGGCCACCGAGCTCGCGCGCACCGAGCAGGGCGAGGTGCGCGCGGTGCGGCTGCAGGTGATCGACAATGGGCCGGGATTTGCGGACAAGGTGCTGAAGCGGGCGTTCGAACCGTACGTCACCACGAAGAGCAAGGGGACCGGCCTGGGACTGGCCGTGGTCAAGAAAATCGCCGATGAACACGGGGCGCGCATCCGGCTGGCCAACCTCACCGACGCTTCCGGGCAGGGAGAAGTCGTGATCGGCGCGCAAGTTTCGCTATCATTTTCAAAATTCGCACCGGTCGGGTCCGCTGAAGCGGCCGCCGCCGACAGCCGGGTGCACTGAGGGTTCATGGCCACCATTCTTGTAGTAGACGACGAACTGGGCATACGCGCCCTGCTGTCGGAGATCCTGACCGACGAAGGCCACCAGGTCGAACTGGCCGAGAACGCGGCGCAGGCCCGCGCGTGCCGCGAGCGCGTGCGCCCGGACCTGGTGCTGCTCGACATCTGGATGCCCGACGTCGACGGCATCACGCTGCTGAAGGAATGGGGTGCGACGACGCTGCTGACGATGCCGGTGATCATGATGTCGGGCCACGGCACGATCGACACCGCGGTCGAGGCGACCAAGGTCGGCGCGGTGGCCTTCCTCGAAAAACCGATCACGCTGCAGAAGCTGCTGCGCGCGGTGGAGCAGGCGCTGGTCAAGCCGAACAGTCGCGCGGCCCCGCCACCGCCGCCGCCTCCTCCACCCCCGTTGCCGCGCATCGAGTACGGCATGCCGATCGAGTCGATCCCGGCGAGCCAGGCGGTGGTGCTGCCGCTGCCGCCGATCGGCCCGCAATCGGAGCAGAGCTTCGAGCTGGACCGGCCGCTGCGCGAGGCGCGCGACGCGTTCGAGAAGAGCTACTTCGAATTCCACCTGGCGAAGGAGAACGGCAGCATGACGCGCGTCGCCGAGAAGACCGGGCTGGAGCGCACGCACCTGTACCGCAAGCTCAAGCAATTGGGCGTCGACCTGACGCGCAACAAGCGCAGCGGCGGGATCTGACGGAAGCCCTCCTCCAAGCTGCTATACTCGTCGGCTCACGGCCAAGTAGCTCAGTTGGTAGAGCAGCGGATTGAAAATCCGCGTGTCGGTGGTTCGATTCCGCCCTTGGCCACCAGATTCCACAGGAAGCCCCGTTCAGTTCGCTGGCCGGGGCTTTTCTGTTTCCGGGCCCGAAGCGCCGACGAACTCGTCACGGAACTTCATCACTATTGCGGATGAAACGCTGTATGCGAATGTTTCCCGCAGTGCGGCCGCCCTTATGCTTTCGCCCCAAACAGCACACGGGCCGGGGCCCTGGAGGGATTCGATGGAAGGCAGTGCACAGGTGCGCCTGGTGTTTGCGGGCGAACTGGTGAGCGGGTTCGGGGTCGACGAGGTCAAGCGCAGCTTCGGCCAGGCCTACAAGGTCGAGGGCGAACGGCTCGACGCCGTGTTCGCCGGCGGGCGCACCGTGATCAAGCGTGCGGTCGCGCAAGGCGACGTTGAGCGCTACGTCGAGAAATTCCGGCAAATGGGCATGCAGGTGCTGGTCGAGCCGATGGACGGCGGGTCCCGCTCCCCATCGACAGCTCCACCCCCGACCGCGCCGAAGGCCGCGCCCGCGACTGCGCCCGCCGCCGCCCCGATGGCGGCTGCACCCGTCACGCCGCCGACGCAGCCCCCGGCTGTCGCCATCCCGCCGCTGGCCCCGCTCGAAGAGCAGGTGACCTGCCCCAATTGCGGCGAACGCCAACCCAAACGCGCCTTCTGCCGCAGTTGCTCCACCGACATCGCACGCGCACTCGCCAACAAGCAGGAAGAACTCGACCGCGCCCGCGCCGAGCGGCTGGCGGCCCGCAACGGCGGCCGCTACGCACCGCCGAAATCCGGCGTGGCCGTGGTGCATGAAGGCACCGACGAGCTGCCGCCAGTGATGAGCCTCAGCTTCGAAGGCCGCATGGGCCGCATCGCGTACTTCAACACCGGCATGCTGAGCTTCCTCGGCATCGCGCTGATCGGCATCGGCGCGGCGGTGCTGCTGCCGATCTTCCGCTCGGCGACGCTCGTCGTGCCGCTCGTGCTGGCATTTGCCGCCTTTGGCGTCTGGGCGATGCGCGTCAGCGCGATCCGTCTGCACGACCTGAACCGCAGCGGCTGGTGGGCGCTGGTGCTGCTGATTCCGTACCTCGGCTCGGTCGTCAGCCTCGCGATGATGTTCTGGCCCGGCACCGACGGCGACAACGACTACGGGCCGCAGCCGCGCCAGGGCAATGGCGTCGCGGCCGCGGTGATGGGCGTGCTGCTGGTGGTGATGCTGGGCGGCTCGCTGGTGTCGTACCGCTCGTACACCAAGCGCCTCGGCCACGCGGCGGGCGAGGCCCAGGGGCAGGAGCAGTTCGACCCGCGTGCGGCCCAGGCCGCCGAGGTGATCACCGGCCCGGCGGCCCAGAAGGCCTTCACCGACGAGTACCTGCCGCAGCCGAACCACAAGGCCTTCGCGTCGTCCGACAGCGGCGCCTTCGGCTGGCGGTCCGGCCAGGGTTCGCCGCGCGAGGCGGCACGCCAGGCGATGGCGGCCTGCGAGGCCAATCGCAAGCCCTACACCGACCCGTGCGAACTGGTGAACGTCAACGGGCAGTGGTTGACGCAGCACTGAGCGACCGCGGCTCGCGGCCGCGGCAAGTCATTCGGCGCCGTCAGCGGCCAGCTCGCGCAGCGCCCGCTCGAACACCTCGGGCGGCTGGCCGCCCTGGATCAGGTGGCGATCGTTGATGATCACCGACGGCACCGCCTGGATGCCGTGCTGGCGGTAGAACTCCTCGCGCTCGCGCACCTCGTCGGCGAACTCGTTCGTCGCGAGCACTTCGCGGGCACGCGTCGCGTCGAGCCCCACCTCGCTCGCCACCTTCACCAGCAGCTCGTGCGAGCTCGGGTCCTGCCCGTCGGTGAAGTAGGCCTTGAACAGCGCATGCTTCAGCGCGAGCTGGCGGCCTTCGAGTTCGGCCCAGTGCAGCAGCCGGTGCGCATCGAAGGTGTTGTAGATGCGCCCGCGCAAGTCCATGCGGAACGTGAAGCCGAGCGCGGCGCCGCGCGCGCGGATCGCCTCGCCGCTCTGCGCGCGCTGCTCGGCGGTCGCGCCGTACTTCTGCATCAGGTGCTCGCCGATGTCCTGGCCTTGCGGCGTCATGTCGGGGTTCAGCTCGAACGGCTGGAAGTGCAGGTCCACCTTCACGCTGTCGCCCAATCGGGCGATGCCCTCTTCGAGCGACTTGAGCCCGATGGCGCACCACGGGCAGGAAACGTCGGAAACGAAATCGATCTTCATGGGCTCGATTGGACCAGCCCCGCGATCCCCTGGCGGGTCGACGGGGCTTTCCGGGGTGGGCGGCCGACGCTCAGCCGAAGAGCTTCTGCAGGCGCTCGTTCATCTGCTGCGGCGTCAGGTCTTCCTTGTGGGTCGAGATGAACCACTGGTGGCCGAACGGGTCGACCAGGTGCCCGCTGCGATCGCCCCAGAACTGGTCGGCCACCGGCATCGTGATGCGCGCGCCCGACGCCACCGCCTGCTTCACGACCGCGTCGGTGTCGCGGACGTACAGCAGCGCCGAGCTCGACGAGCCGCCGAGCGTCAGCGGGCTCAGCGCCTGGTGCTCCGGCCGTTCTTCGGTCAGCATGAACTGCGCGCTGCCGACCTTCAGCTCGGCGTGCATCAGCTTGTTGTCCGGCGCGTCCATCTGCATCACCACCTGCGCGCCGAACACCTTCTGGTACCAGGCGACCGCTTCCTTCGCGCCCTTGACCACCAGGTAGGGCGTGCTGCCGGTGGCCGGCGGCACCGGATTGACCGCGCCGGCCTGCTTCGCGTCGATCTGCGCGCGCAGCCGGTCTTCCTGCGCGCGCAGCTCGGGCGTGAACTCGGCGCCGAAGTCTTCGGCCTCGAAGACCTGGCGGATCTCGATTTCAGACGTCTCGCCCATCGGGTTCGGGCAGCGCTTGACCCACGCGATCGCCTCGTCCTTCGACTTGACCTTCCAGATCCAGAAGCCGGCGATCAGCGACCGGGTGTCGTCGAACGGCCCGTCGACGACGCTGCGCTCGCGCCCGTTGAAGCGCACGCGCGCGCCCTTCGAGCTCGGCTGCAGCCCTTCGCCGGCCTGCATCACGCCGGCCTCGACGAGCTCTTCGTTGAAGCGGCCCATCGCTTCGAGCAGCTGGGTGTCGGGCATCACGCCGGCTTCGGAGTTCTTGTCGGCCTTGATCAGGATCATGAATCGCATGCTGGATCTCCTTGGGTGAATGGGAAGCGACGGCTTCATTCCCGCGACGCGCGGCAGCAGCGCAAATCGACATGCTGCGCCTTCTTTTTTGTAACGACTGCAGCCCTCGGGTTATCTTTGCGGCTGCCAGCCACTTCCGGCCGCTGCGGCCGTGCGACGCCATGCCGATCGAACCCTCCACGCCGACGACGCCGGTGCGCGTCTGGGATCTGCCGACCCGGCTGTTCCACTGGCTGCTGGTGATCTGCATCGTCGGCTCGGTCGTCAGCGCCAAGATCGGCGGCAACGCGATGGAGTGGCACCTGCGCTTCGGCCTGATGGTGTTCACGCTGCTCGCCTTCCGGCTGCTGTGGGGCTTCGTCGGCGGGCGCTGGTCGCGTTTCGCGAGCTTCCTCCATGCACCGTCCACGCTGCTGCGCCACCTGCGCGGCCAGGGCCGGCGCGACGAATGGCTGGAGGTCGGCCACAGCCCGAGCGGCGCGCTGTCGGTGTTCGCGATGCTCGCGGTCCTCGGGCTGCAGGTCGCGAGCGGGCTGGTGTCCGACGACGAGATCGCGACCACCGGGCCGCTGATCAAGTTCGTCAGCGGGGCGACCAGCAGCCTCGCGACCTCATGGCACAAGCACTGGGGCCAGTGGCTGATCTACCTGCTGGTCGCGCTGCACGTCGCGGCCATCCTGTTCTACCTGCTCAAGCGCGGCAACAACCTGACCGGCGCGATGCTGCGCGGCGACAAGGTCTTGTCGGATGACACGCCGGCATCGCGCGACAACGCGGCCACGCGCGGGCTCGCGCTGCTGCTGCTGCTCGCCTGCGCCGCGCTGGCCGGCTGGGTCTGGCGACTGGGCGCCTGACGCGCACCTGACAAGCCGGGCCGGGTTGCCTACACTCGACACCTGCATGGACACGCCCGTCATCGAACTGGTCGCCCCCGACACGCCGGAATTGCTCGACGCCACGCGCGCCATCATGCGCGAATACGCCGACAGCCTGGGCATCGACCTCTGCTTCCAGGACTTCGAGAACGAACTCGCCCGCCTGCCCGGCGACTACGCCCCGCCGACCGGCCACCTGCTGCTCGCGCTGGTCGATGGCGCCGTCGCCGGCTGCGGCGCGATCCGCGGGCTGCCCGACGCCGACTATGCGAACGCCTGCGAGATGAAGCGCTTGTTCGTGCGGCCGGCTTTCCGCCGCTTCGGGCTCGGCCGCGTGCTCGCGCAGGCGCTGATCGACGAGGCGCGGCGCGCCGGCTATTCGTCGATGCTGCTGGACACGCTGGACGACATGGAAACCGCGCGCGGCCTGTACGCGTCGCTCGGCTTCGAGGAAATCCCGCCGTATTACTACAACCCGATTCCCGGCGCGCACTACCTGAAGGTCGCGCTCGACTGGCAGACCTCGACCTATTAGCGACGCACCCGCACCGCCTTCGCGACGACCAAGGAGACCACGATGAATGCCTTTCGCCAGCTGCTCGGCTCGTCCGGTGCGCATCCCCCGATCGGCACCTGGATCTCGTCGGGCAGCCCGATCGTCGCCGAGGCGATGGGCTGCGCCGGCTTCGACTGGGGCGTGCTCGACATGGAGCATTCGCCGCTCGACCTGATGGACCTGGTGCACCTGCTGCAGGCGGTGTCGTCGACCAAGATGCTGCCGGTGGTGCGCGTGCCTTGGAACGATGCGGTGGTGGTCAAGCGCGTGCTCGATGCCGGCGCGGCCACGCTGCTGTTTCCGTTCGTGCAGGACGCCGACGAGGCGCGCCGCGCGATCGCCGCGACGCGCTACCCGCCCGACGGCCTGCGCGGCATGGCCGGCATCAACCGCGGCTCGCGCTTCGGCACCATCGCCAACCACGCGACCACCGCCAACCAGCACATCGGCGCGATCATCCAGCTCGAGACGCCGGCCGCGATCGCGCGGCTCGAGGCGATCGCCGCGGTGCCGGGCGTCGATGCGATCTTCGTCGGCCCGGCCGACCTGTCGGCGACGATGGGGCATGTCGGCCAGCCGATGCACCCGGCGGTGCTCGACCTGATGTCGCAGGCGGTGCAGCGCAGCAAGGCGATGGGCAAGCCGGTCGGCACCGTCGGCGGCACGCCGGAGGTGGTCGCGCAGTACCGCGCCGCCGGCTTCGATTTCGTCGCGATCGCGTCCGACCTCGGGCTGATGATGCGCGGCGCGCAGGCCTCGCTGGCCGCGCTGCGCACGCGCGACACCGAGCATGTGCACACGCTCGCGAGCGGCACGCGCGCCGAGGCGGCGTACTGACTTTCCCCAAGGGGTCCGGGACGCGCATCCCCAGAAAGAAGCGCCGGCCCCGGCCGGTTTCGTCGCGGTACCGGCGTAGCATTGCCGCCATCCCGGGTGCCATGAGGCGCCCTGTGTTCCACCTTGCCGGGAAGGCCAATGACTGGATCGTCGAACAACAGCTTTGAATTGCACGCCGGCGCGCTGCGCCTGGCCGTCCGCCCCGACCTGGGCGGCACCATCGCCGGTCTTTGGCATCGCGACCAACCCATCCTCAGGTCCACCGAACCGGGCGACCTGACGTCCCCGCGCCTGGGCGGCAGCTACCCGATGGTGCCGTACTCGAACCGCCTCGGCTACCGCCGCTTCCGCTGGAAGGGCAAGGACTACACCACCGCCCCGAACTTCGACGACAGCCCGCATTCGCTGCACGGCGTGGCCTGGCAGCGCGCGTGGGAGGTGCTGTCGACCAGCGCCACCGAACTGGTGCTGGTCTACACCCACGTGCCCGACGAACACTGGCCGTTCCCGTTCGACGTGAAGCAGTACTTCACGCTGACGCCGTCGCAATGCGGCGTGCAGCTGGTGCTGACCAACACGCACGACGCGCCGGTGCCGGCCGGCCTCGGCTGGCATCCGTATTTCCATCGCCGCGAACGCAGCCGGCTGCACATCGACCTGTCCGACCGCTGGGATTCCGATGCCACGCAGCTGCCGGTGCGCAAGCATCCGCAGCCGGGCATCGACGGCGACGTGTCGCACCTCGGCTTCGACAACTGCTTCGAAGGCTGGACCGGCCCGGCGCGCATCCGCGACGAGAAGTTCTCGATGCAGGTGACCTCGTCGCTGCCTTACCTGGTCGTCTACACGCCGGCCGAGAAGCCGTACTACTGCGTCGAGCCGGTCAGCCACGTCAGCAATGCGATCCACATGGCCGATCCGGCGGCGCACGGGCTGCGCACGCTGCAACCGGGCGAGAGCCTGGAGGCGTGGATGAAGATCGACGTGTCGCCGGTCTGAGATGCGCGACGTGATCCCTGACGCGCACCCGCCGTTGCCGGTGCCGGCCTCGGTGCTCGGCGAATCGCCGCTGTGGCACCCGGTCGAGCAGGCGCTCTACTGGTGCGACATCGCCGGCTTTGCGCTGAACCGGTTCGACCCGGCGAGCGGGCAGCATTCGCACTGGACCTTCGCGACCGAGGTCGCCAGTTGCGCCGCGATGCGTGACGGCGGCATGCTGCTGGCGATGCGCGACGGACTGTGGCGCTTCGACACCCGCCGCGGCGAGCGCACGCCGCTGGCAGCCGCGCCGTACGACCCGGCGCTCGAGCGCTTCAACGACGGCAAGTGCGATCCGCAAGGCCGCTTCTGGGTCGGCACCATCTACGAGCCGCGCAAGCCGGCGCTCGCCGCGCTGTACTGCTTCAGCGGCGGCACGCTGCAGCGCGTCGCCGACGACGTGACGGTGTCCAACGGCCTCGCGTGGAGCCCCGACGGCCGCACGATGTACTGGAGCGACACCACCTCGCACACGGTGTTCGCGATGGACTTCGACGGCGCGAGCGGACGGCCCGGCCCGCGCCGCGTGTTCGCGCGCTTCCCGTTGAAGCAGCCGGAGCAGGACCTTGCGACCTATGGCGGAAGGCCCGACGGCGCGGCGGTCGACAGCGAAGGCGCGTACTGGTCGGCGATGTTCGAGGGGCAGCGGCTGCTGCGCCTGTCGCCCACCGGCCAGGTGCTCGACGAACTCAAGCTGCCGGTGCGCTGCGCGACGATGCCGTGCTTCGGCGGCCCCGACCTGAAGACGCTGTACGTGACGACCTCGCGCGAGAAGCGCCCGGCCGACGAACTGGCGCAGCAGCCGCTGGCCGGCCACGTGCTGGCGTTCCGGGTCGAGGTGCCGGGGCTGCCGGCCACGCTGTTCGGCTGACGAGGCGAGCCGCGCTGAACGGCAGCACGCGCGGCGGCACGGCGCGAAGTCAAGCCCGAGCGAGAACCCCGGCGTCTGTGTCGGGGTGTGTCAGGGAGCGCGGGTCTTTGCCCATATAATCCCGAGGCTTTGCTGCTGACGACTGTCTTTCTGCCATGACCGAACCCCTCGACCGTGGCGGAGCCTCAGAAGATGGCACCGACGACCAGCCTTTCAAGACCCTGACGCGACAAGAAGCCCAGGCCTTGCGAGGACGAATTCCCCAGGTGTCGCCCTGGAGGGTGGTGGCGGTGCAGGCGGTGGCGGGTTTGCTTTGCACGGCCATCGCGGTCGTCGTGACGCAACTGACGGGACAAGGCTCTGGAGCTGCCTGGTCGGCGTTGTACGGCGCGGCGGCCGTTGTTCTTCCGGCGGCATTGCTCGCCAGGGGAATGACACGAGGAACACGAAACGCGGTGGCTGCGGCCGTCGGCTTCATGTTCTGGGAAATGTTGAAGATTGCAGTTGCCATCGCGATGCTGGTGATTGCAGCAAAAGTTGTGCCCAACCTCAGTTGGCCGGCGCTGCTGGTCACGATGGTGGTGTGCATGAAGGTGAACTGGCTGGCGCTGCTGTGGCGCCGCCGCTGATGGATACAGGGTTTCACGAATGACGACCGAAGGCCAAGAGCACGCCCCAAGCGCCGGTGAATACATCATTCACCACCTGCACCATCTGCAGAACAAGCACCAGGAAGGCGTCGTCGACTTCTCGGTGATCAACCTCGATTCGGTGTTCTTCACCGTCGTGCTCGGCGCACTGGGCTGCTGGCTGCTGTGGCTGGCCGCGCGCAAGGCCACCTCCGGCCGCCCTGGCCGCTTCCAGGCCGCCGTCGAGATCCTGGTCGAGATGGTCGACAGCCAGGCCAAGGGCATCGTCCACAACGCGCAGAGCCGCAAGATGGTCGCGCCGCTCGCGCTGACCGTGTTCGTGTGGATCTTCCTGCTGAATGCGATGGACATGCTGCCGGTCGACCTGCTGCCGTGGGTCAACGAGCACACCGTCGGCCTGCCGTACCTGCGCGTCGTGCCGACCGCCGACCTGTCGATCACGATGGGCCTGTCGCTTGGCGTGCTGCTGGTCTGCCTGTTCTACAACGTCAAGATCAAGGGCGCCGGCGGCTGGGTGCACGAGCTGTTCTCGGCCCCGTTCGGCGACAAGTGGTTCCTGTACCCGGTCAACTTCGCGATGCAGGTCATCGAGTTCGTCGCGAAGACCGTCTCGCACGGCATGCGGCTGTTCGGCAACATGTACGCCGGCGAACTGATCTTCATGCTGATCGCGCTGATGGGTGGTGCCTTCGCGTTCACCGGCACCGGCATCGCACTGTTCCTCGGCCACATCATCGCCGGCTCGGTGTGGACCATCTTCCACATCCTGATCATCACGCTGCAGGCCTTCGTCTTCATGATGCTGACCCTCGTCTACGTGGGCCAGGCGCACGATCACCACTGATCTTTCGCGGCAGGTCGTTCTTTCTTTTTTCGTTCGTTTTCACTACCAAACCTCAACAGGAGTCACCATGGAAGTCATTAGCTTTGTCGCCCTCGCCGCCGGCCTCATCATCGGTCTGGGTGCCGTCGGCGCCTGCATCGGCATCGGCATCATGGGCAGCAAGTACCTCGAGTCGGCCGCCCGCCAGCCCGAGCTGATGAACGAACTGCAGACCAAGATGTTCCTGCTGGCCGGCCTGATCGACGCGGCCTTCATCATCGGCACCGGTATCGCGCTGTGGTTCGCCACCGCCAACCCGTTCCTGGCCCAGATCGCCAACCTGCCGAAGTAAGCCGCGCCGGACCACCGGAGCCCCTCTCTCTTTAGTTCCAGAGGCAACAACGTGAGCATCAACGCTACGCTGATCGCGCAGTTGATCGTGTTCCTGATCCTGGTCGGGTTCACGATGAAATTCGTGTGGCCGCCCATCGTGAAGGCCCTCGACGAGCGTGCGCAGAAGATCGCCGACGGCCTGTCGGCCGCCGACAAGGCGAAAGCCGACCTGAGCGCCGCCAACCGCCGCGTCGAAGAGCAGCTGTCTGCCGCTCGCAACGAAACCGCGCAGCGCCTGGCCGATGCCGAGCGCCTGGCCCAGGCGATGGTCGAAGAGGCCAAGACCCGCGCCAGCGAAGAGGGCGCGAAGATCGTCGCCGCCGCCAAGGCCGAAGCCGCGCAAGAGTCGGTGAAGGCCCGCGAGGCGCTGCGCGAGCAGGTCGCCGCACTGGCCGTCAAGGGTGCCGAGCAGATCCTCCGCAAGGAAGTCAACGCCGGCGTCCACGCCGACCTGTTGAACCGCCTGAAGACGGAACTCTGACCATGGCCGAGCTCGCTACCATCGCCCGCCCGTACGCGGAAGCCCTGTTCCAAGTCGCCGCCGCCGGCGACCTGAAGCAGGCCTCCGGGCAGCTCGACGCGATCGCGGCCGTTGCCGCGAACGCGCAGATGCGCCAGTACGCCGACAACCCGAAGGCGACCGTCGACCAGGTGTTCGACGTGATCACCTCGGTCGTCAAGTCGCCGCTGTCGGACGCCACGCGCAACCTGCTGCGCGCGATCATCGAGAACGGCCGCCTGGCCGCGCTGCCCGAAGTGGCGGTGCAGTTCCATGCGCTGGTCAGCGAGCGCTCGGGCGTGTCGGAAGCCACCGTCTACAGCGCGTTCCCGATCGACGCGGCGCAGCTGACGGCCGTGCTCGGCGCGCTCGAGAAGCGCTTCGGTCGCAAGCTGACGGCCAGCGTGCAGGTCGAGCCCGAACTGATCGGCGGCATCCGCGTGGTGGTCGGCGACGAGGTGCTCGACACCTCGGTCAAGGCCCGTCTCGAACAAATGAAGGTGGCGCTCACGGCGTGACGACCCGCAAGGGTTGTCCGCCGCAGGCGACAGCATTCCAACCTGCAGGCCAGCGTGCCGCGGACCGGAGAAAGCAATGCAACTGAATCCCGCAGAAATTTCCGAACTGATCAAGTCCCGCATCGAGGGGCTGGCCGGTTCGACCGACATTCGCAACCAGGGCACCGTGGTGTCGGTGACCGACGGCATCTGCCGCATCCACGGCCTGTCGGACGTGATGCAGGGCGAAATGCTGGAGTTCCCCGGCAACACCTTCGGCCTGGCGCTGAACCTCGAGCGCGACTCCGTCGGCGCGGTGATTCTGGGTGAGTACGAGCACATCTCCGAAGGCGACACGGTCAAGTGCACCGGCCGCATCCTGGAAGTGCCGGTCGGTCCCGAACTGGTCGGCCGCGTCGTCAACGCGCTGGGCCAGCCGATCGACGGCAAGGGCCCGATCAACGCCAAGCTGTCGGCGCCGATCGAGAAGATCGCCCCGGGCGTGATCGCCCGCAAGTCGGTCGACCAGCCGATGCAGACCGGCCTGAAGTCCATCGACTCGATGGTGCCGGTCGGCCGCGGCCAGCGCGAACTGATCATCGGCGACCGCCAGACCGGCAAGACCGCCGTCGCGATCGACGCGATCATCAACCAGAAGGGTCAGAACATGACCTGCATCTACGTTGCGATCGGCCAGAAGGCGTCGTCGATCAAGAACGTGGTGCGCGCGCTCGAAGCCAACGGCGCGATGGACTACACCATCGTCGTCGCCGCGTCGGCCGCCGAATCGGCCGCGATGCAGTACGTGTCGGCCTACTCCGGCTGCACGATGGGCGAGTACTTCCGCGACCGCGGCCAGGACGCGCTGATCGTCTATGACGACCTGTCGAAGCAGGCCGTGGCCTACCGCCAGGTCTCGCTGCTGCTGCGCCGCCCGCCGGGCCGCGAAGCCTACCCGGGCGACGTGTTCTACCTGCACAGCCGCCTGCTGGAGCGCGCCGCCCGCGTGAACGCCGACTACGTCGAAGCCTTCACGAAGGGTGAAGTCAAGGGCAAGACCGGCTCGCTGACCGCGCTGCCGATCATCGAGACGCAGGCCGGCGACGTGTCCGCGTTCGTGCCGACCAACGTGATCTCGATCACCGACGGCCAGATCTTCCTGGAAACCTCGCTGTTCAACGCCGGCATCCGCCCCGCGATCAACGCCGGCATCTCGGTGTCGCGCGTCGGTTCGTCGGCGCAGACCAAGATCATCAAGGGCCAGTCCGGCGGCATCCGTACCGACCTGGCGCAGTACCGCGAACTGGCTGCGTTCGCGCAGTTCGCCTCCGACCTCGATGACGCGACCCGCAAGCAGCTCGACCGCGGCGCCCGCGTGACCGAACTGCTGAAGCAGTCGCAGTACTCGCCGCTGTCGATCAGCCTGATGGGCGCGACGCTGTTCGCGGTCAACAAGGGCTTCATGGACGACGTCGACGTCAAGAAGATCCTGGCCTTCGAAGCCGGCCTGCACCAGTTCCTGAAGACCAGCCACGCCGGGCTGCTGAAGGGCATCGAGGACTCGAAGGCGCTGAGCAAGGAAGCCGAGCCGGAGCTGTCCGCCGCGATTGCCGCGTTCAAGAAGAGCTTCGCCTGAAGAACCCCTGTCGCCCCCGGGTGACACGCCAAACCAAAGGAGTTCGCTGATGGCAGCAGGCAAGGAAATACGCGGCAAGATCAAATCGGTGGAGAACACCAAGAAGATCACCAAGGCCATGGAGATGGTTGCCGCCTCCAAGATGCGCAAGGCGCAGGACCGCATGCGCCATGCGCGTCCGTACGCCGAGAAGATCCGCAACCTGGCGGCCAACCTGTCGACGGCCACGCCCGAGTACAAGCACCCGTTCATGGTCGCCAACGATGCGGCGAAGACGGTCGGCTTCATCGTCGTGACCACCGACAAGGGCCTGTGCGGCGGCCTGAACACCAACGTGCTGCGCGCCGTCACCGGCAAGCTGCGCGAGCTGGAAACGCAGGGCCTGGGTGCCGAGGCGGTGGCCATCGGCAACAAGGGCCTGGGCTTCCTGAACCGCGTCGGCGCGAAGGTGGTGTCGCAGGCCACGCAGCTGGGCGACAAGCCGCATCTCGACAAGCTGATCGGCCCGGTGAAGGTGCTGTTCGACGCGTATGCCGAGGGCAAGCTGAAGCAGGTGTTCCTGTGCTACACGCGTTTCATCAACACGATGAAGCAGGAACCGGTGGTGCTGCAGCTGCTGCCGCTCGCGGCCGACAGCCTGGTGGTCGACAAGGGCACGCACGGCTGGGACTACCTGTACGAGCCGGATGCGCCGACGGTGATCAACGAGCTGCTGGTGCGCTACACCGAGGCCCTGGTCTACCAGGCGGTGGCCGAGAACATGGCGTCCGAGCAATCGGCGCGCATGGTGGCGATGAAGTCGGCGACCGACAACGCCGGCAGCGTCATCGGCGAGCTGAAGCTGGTCTACAACAAGACCCGCCAGGCGGCGATCACCAAAGAACTGTCCGAGATCGTCGCCGGTGCGGCGGCGGTCTGACCCAGAAGATTTGATTCAAAGGAAAGAACATGGCTTCGGTTTCTGCAGAAGGCAAGATCGTTCAGTGCATCGGCGCGGTGGTCGACGTGGAATTCCCGCGCAACGCCATGCCCAAGATCTATGACGCGCTGAAGATGGAAGGCTCGGCCCTGACGCTGGAAGTGCAGCAGCAGCTGGGCGACGGCGTGGTGCGCACGATTGCGCTGGGCTCGTCCGACGGCCTGCGCCGCGGCCTGACGGTGAAGAACACCGCCAAGCCGATCACCGTGCCGGTGGGTCGTGCGACGCTCGGTCGCATCATGGACGTGCTGGGTTCGCCGATCGACGAACGCGGCCCGGTCGGCCAGGAACTGACCGCCTCCATCCACCGCAAGCCGCCGGCCTATGACGAGCTGAGCCCGTCGCAGGACCTGCTCGAAACCGGCATCAAGGTGATCGACCTGGTGTGCCCGTTCGCCAAGGGCGGCAAGGTCGGCCTGTTCGGCGGCGCCGGCGTCGGCAAGACCGTCAACATGATGGAGCTGATCAACAACATCGCGAAGGCTCACTCGGGCCTGTCGGTGTTCGCCGGTGTCGGCGAGCGCACCCGCGAGGGCAACGACTTCTATCACGAGATGGCCGATTCCGGCGTCGTGAACCTGGAGAACCTGCCCGAGTCGAAGGTCGCGATGGTCTACGGCCAGATGAACGAGCCGCCGGGCAACCGCCTGCGCGTCGCGCTGACCGGCCTGACGATCGCCGAGTCGTTCCGCGACGAAGGCAAGGACGTGCTGTTCTTCGTCGACAACATCTACCGCTACACGCTGGCCGGTACCGAGGTGTCGGCGCTGCTGGGCCGCATGCCGTCGGCCGTGGGCTACCAGCCGACGCTGGCCGAGGAAATGGGCCGCCTGCAGGAGCGCATCACCTCCACCAAGGTCGGCTCGATCACGTCGATCCAGGCCGTGTACGTCCCTGCGGACGACCTGACCGACCCGTCGCCGGCCACCACCTTCGCCCACCTGGACTCCACCGTGGTGCTGTCGCGCGACATCGCGTCGCTGGGCATCTACCCGGCCGTGGACCCGCTCGACTCGACCAGCCGCCAGCTCGACCCGAACGTGGTCGGCGAAGAGCACTACGGCGTCGCCCGTGCGGTGCAAGGCACGCTGCAGCGCTACAAGGAACTGCGCGACATCATCGCGATCCTGGGCATGGACGAACTGGCCCCCGAAGACAAGCTGGCCGTGGCCCGCGCGCGCAAGATCCAGCGCTTCCTGAGCCAGCCGTTCCACGTGGCCGAGGTCTTCACCGGCTCGCCGGGCAAGTACGTGCCGCTGAAGGAAACGATCCGCGGCTTCAAGATGATCGTCAACGGCGAGTGCGACAGCCTGCCGGAGCAAGCGTTCTACATGGTCGGCACGATCGACGAAGCGATCGCCAAAGCCAAGACCATTCAATGATCCCCCCCGAGGCGCTTCGCGCTTCCCCCCAGGGGGCGCCTCCAGTGGCCCGGCGAAGCCGGTTCCACGGAGGCAGCTGGGTCACGGGACCAAACTGAATCAAAGGAAATCGCATGGCGACTTTGCATGTCGACGTTGTCTCCGCCGAGGAAGCCATCTTCTCCGGCGAAGCGAAGTTCGTGGCGCTGCCGGGTGAGAACGGCGAGCTGGGCATCCTGCCCCGCCACACGCCGCTGATCACCCGCATCCGGCCGGGCGCGGTGCGCATCCAGCGCGCCGACACCGGCGAGGAAGAGTTCGTGTTCGTGGCCGGCGGCATCCTCGAGGTGCAGCCGGGCACGGTCACCGTGCTGGCCGACACCGCGATCCGCGGCAAGGACCTGGACGAGGCCAAGGCCGCCGAAGCGAAGAAGATCGCCGAAGAGGCCGTCAAGAACGCGAAGAGCGACCTCGACCTGGCCAAGGCGCAGAACGAGCTGGTGGCGCTGGCCGCGCAGATCGCTGCGCTGCGCAAGTACCGCAAAAAGTAAGCCCCCGCGGCTTCACGACGAACCCGCCCGGCGCGAGCCCGGCGGGTTTTGTTTGGCCCGGCCGGCGCTGCGCCTCAGGGCTTCGCGGGGGTCCCGGCCGGTGCCGTCATCGGCTTCACCGTCCCGCAATCGCTGCCGAGCCAGGTCGCAGTCATCGTCATCTGCGACGTGCGGGGCTGACCCTTCATCGTCATCGTCGTCGAGGTCTTCACCGCATAGCTCTCGGGGCTGGTGAACGTCACCTCGCCATCGGTCTCCGACGGCATCGGCTCCCCGCAGCTCGAATGCCACTTCCAGACGCTGCCGCTGCGCGAGCCGACGTCGGTCTTGCAGCGCGTCTGCGCCTCCTGCCAGCGGCCCTGGTCCAGCGATTCCTTCGTGTGGCAGATCTTCAGGCCGCCGGTCGGGCCGCCGCGCGCCTTCATCGCCGCCTCCATGCGGGCCCGCGCCTCGGGCGGCATGTCCTTCATGCGCTGCGCCATGTCGGGCATCGGCTGGCCGTTGACGAGGCGCTCGCTCTTCACCTCCCACAGCCCCGGCTTGATCGGTGGTGCGCTCTGGGTCTGAGCCTGCGCCTGCGCGGCCATGGCGAGGCACGACAACAGCAGGCCCGTTGACGCAAGGCGGAAGCGGCGCATGGCGGTCTCCTGACGAATGGGTGCGCCGATGATGGCACGCAGCGCGCGTCCCACCAAGCGGACCGATACTGCTGCGATGTCGCTGATCGATGAAGCCCTGCGTGCCGGCCACGCGCCCGTGCCGCGCCGCCCCGCCGCGCTGCAGCGCGTGCTGGTCGCCGGCGGCGGCGGCCCGCTCGGCTCGGCCTTGCTCGAAAGCCTGTTGTCGGTGCGGGCCTTCGCGCCGGTCAGCGTGCTCGTCACGCAGCCGACGCGCGCCGCGTTGCACGGCCTGCACGCGCTGCTGTGGCCTGAGGGCGCCGCCCTGCCGCCGGGCGACGAGCGGGTCGGCGTGATCGTGTTCGACCGCGAGCGCCATGCCAACGGCCGCGAGCTGGCGTTCTACCGGCCCGAGCCGGCCGATCTGCCGGCCGTCGCGGCGCAATGGCAGGCGCGCGGCGTGCGCCACCTGCTGGTGGTGATGCCGCACACGACGGCGAGCCTGCCCGATGCGCTGAAGCGCGGCCTTGCCAACCTCGACGAGCATGCGGTCGCGGCGCTCGGCTTCGAGCACCTGGTGTTCGTGCGCACCGCGCAGGCGGGCGCGCACGAACGCATCAGCCACCCGGCGCAGCGCCTGGCGCACTGGATGCTGTCGCAGCTGCAGATGATGGTGCCGCAGCGTGACCGGCCGGTGCGTGCGCAGAAGGTCGCACAGTTCGCCGCGCAGCTCGCGGCGCGGCTGGCGCAGAGCCCGCCCGGCACGCGCGTCGTGCCGCCGGAGACGGTGTGGGAGGCCGCGCAGGTCGACGACACCGCCGGCCTGGCGCAGCGCTGGCTCAACGGGCCAGCGCCAGCGCCAACGCCTGCTGGATCGGAGCGGGCGTAGCGTCCTCCGGTGCCGCTCTCTTGGCCACATCGTTTGCAGCGCCACCGCGTGCCGGCGGCTTCGGCGTGCGCGGCAGCGGCCGCATCTGCGACAGCACCCAGCGCACGCGTGCCGCATTGACCTCGCCGCGCGCATCGAAGCGCGCGAGCTCCAAATCGGGGTTGTGCAGCAGGCTGGCCAGCCATGCCGCCTCGGCCGGCGTCAGCTTGTCGACGCGCTTGTGCAGCAGCTGCGCCGCGGCCGCATGCGCACCGCAGCGGCCCTGGCCCCACGGCACCAGTGACAGGTAGAGGTGCATCACGCGCGCCTTGCCGAGCGTGCGGTCCAGTTCGACGGCATACAGCAGCTCACGCAGCTTGCGCGCATGGCCGCGGGCGCCGCCGGTGTAGACCAGCCGCGCGAGCTGCTGCGACAGCGTGCTCGCGCCGCGCTGCGGCTCGAACGACAGCGCGTGGCCGATCTCGTCGAGGTCGTAGCCGGTGTGTTCGTGGAAGCGCTGGTCCTCGGCGGCGATCACCGCACGCGGCAGCCAGGTGCCGAAGCCGCCGGCCGGCACCGCGCCGTCCGCGTTGCAATTCGGCGCGGCGTTCAGCAGCGCCTCGGTTCCCAGCCCGGCGACGCGAAAACCGTCGAGCCGCGGCCGGAACTCCAGCGTGCGCTCCGGCAGCCGCAGCCGCAGGTCGAAGCGCATCAGCCCGTCGACCTGCGCGCGCGGCAGCTCGGGAATGGTCGACGCGAACAGCGCGAACGCATCGGCGATCGGCGTCACGTCGCCTTGCACGTTCAGCTCGAGCTGCTGCGGCGTCAGCGCCGCGCGCCAGCGGCCGCGCACCGCATGCGCCGGCTCGCCGAGCGCGAAGTCGCCTTGCAGGTTCATGTCGGCATCGCGCGCCAGCGTGAACACCAGGCGCGTCAGGCGCACCGCATCGCCGGGCAGGCCGATGCCGCGCAGCGCGCACGGGGCACAGGTCATCCGCCAGCCATCGGGTCCGTCAGGCGCCACCGCGACACGCCCGAACGGCGTGCGCAGCGTGCGGCCTTCGAGCACGCGCAGCGTCACCGGGTGCGTCGCGAGCCGGATCACCGTCGGCATGCTGATCGCGCGCTGCCACGGGCCGAGGTGCAGCGTCTGCGCCCATTCGCCGTCGACCGGCCGCAGCAGGCGCAGCATCGCCCAGCCGCCGACCAGCAGCGCGACCAGCAGGCCGGCGCACAAGCCGGTGAGCCACAGCGCCGCCCTCGTGCGCCAACTTCTGTCGTGCCAAGGTCTCACAGTGCCCTCGCTGTCGTGATGGCCTGCCACGGCCCGGTGCTCTGCCCGAGCTGCGCGGCCCAGAACCAGCTCGATGCGTCGGTGAAGGCCGCGCCATCGGCCCCGACGATCCGCTCGCAGACGCGCGTGCGCAGGCCGTTGCGCTCGGCGACGAAGCAGCGCCACAGCCGCTGCGCGTCATCACGCTCCAGCCGTGCCTGCTCGATGCGGTAGCCGAGCCCGCGGTAGCAATCGGCGGCCGGGTGCAGCATGCGCGTCGGCGTGCGCACCTCGCGCATCACCAGCACCTGCGCGCCATCGGTCAGCCGCGCGATGCGGCCCGGGAACTGCGCGGCAAAGCGCTGTTCGACGGCGCTCAGCGCGAGCGGGCGCAGCGGGCGGCCTTCCCATTCGATCGGCCACTCGAACGACGCATCGGCCGCCACAGCGGCAGCGCGCTCGCGCGGCGCGCCGAGCAACGGCAGCAGCGCGCAGGCCAGCAGCAGCGCCGCGAAGCCGAGCTTGTGCCGCAGCCCGTCGCGGTCATTGCGGCGCAGCATCACGCGCCTCCCGCATCAGCATCGTCACCACGGCGCAGACCATCGCCAGCACCGCGAGCCCGATGCCCTGGTGCCAGGCGTCGGCCAGCGGTCCGCGCGACTCCAGCGCCACCAGCACGGTGTTGCGCAGCACGTTGCCGCCCAGCACCAGCGCGCCGACCAGCGGCAGCCGCCGAATGAAACTGCGCTCGCGCAGCCCGCCCAGCAGCGCCATCGCGCAGGCGCAGAAGTAGGCCATCCACACCATCTGCACGCCGGAACACGGCGCATCGACGATCACCAGGTGACCGTCCACCACCATCGCGGTGCCGCTGCGCTCGGCCACCCGGCCGGCCAGCTGCAGCAGCCAGGTGCTGCATTGCGCGGTCACCAGCCGCAGCGGAAAGCCGGCGTAGAACTGCAGCGACGACACGACCGGCAGTGACAGCACGGCCAAGCCCGCGAGCGGCAGCGTGGCCTGCCCGGACGGCGCGATGGCGCGCCAGCCGCAGGCCAGCGCCAGCGCGGCCAGCAGCGCGCCGGCAAGCGGCGGCGCGACAGCCTGCGACACGGTGGCCAGCAGCGTCAGCGCGCCGGAGCCCATCAACCAGCCCGGCCGCGCGTTGCCGCGCAGGCCATGCGCCTGCCAGACGACCCAGCCGAGCAGCACCACCACCGCGGCCAGCCCGAGCGGATCGTCCGAGCCATCGGCCAGCCGGCCGGCGGCCCAGCGCCAGTGCGGCCACAGCGCCACCGCCTGCAGTCCGAGCCAGGCGAGCGGCGGCATCGCTTCGAAGCGCCCCAGCCAGCGGCCGGTGGCGGAGGTGGACAACACGGTTCCCATGGTGGAGCCCCACGCCTTTCATGCGACCACGGCAGCGCGGCGACGCTGCAGCGCGACACCGGCCACGCCGACCACCACCAGCAGCGCCAGCCAGGCCGCCGGCTCCGGCGTACTCGGCACCTCGGCGCCGAGCGCGGTCTCGGCCACGCCCTGCGGCAACGGCAGCGGCTGGTCGACGGTCGGCGCCAGCGACGGGTTCGGGTTGCGCACCACCTCGTCGACCGCGATGAAGCTGGTGTAGGGCGTCAGCAGGCTGTACTTCAGCCCGAGCGCGGTGATGGCTTCCTTCTCGGCATTGCCGCCGACCAGCGACTCCTGGTCGCCGAGTGCGGCGATGCGCTGGCGGGCCCACAGGTGGCGCAACGCGGACGAGGTCTGGTCTTCATGACCGGCCACCAGCAGCTCCTGGTGCCACGGGCCGTCGGCCGCGCGGCCGTCGAGCAGCAGCCGGCCGCTGGCCGGCACGCCCGGCTGCGAGCGCCACTTGCCCTGCAGCACCACCGGGCGGCCGCCCAGCACGTCGGGCAGCGCGGCCGGCTCGACGTCGTACACGTCCAGCCCGTCGAAGCGCGCCTTCAGCTGCGTCAGCACCGGCGAGTCGATCATGCGGCGCAGCCGCTCGGCCTGCGCGGCGGCCTCGGCCGGCTTGGTGACGACGAAGGCCTCGCCTTGGCCGGCACGCGCCAGCCCTTCGATCAGCGCCCGGTTCACGCTGCTGCCGATGCCGAACGCGAACACGTTGAACTCGTTCAGGTGGCGGCGCACCAGCTGGAAGACTTCGGACTCGACCGTCACGTAGCCGTCGGTGACGACGATCACGCTGCGCGACAGGTCGGCCGGCTTCGGCAACTCGGCCACGCGGCGCAGCGCCGGCACGATTTCGGTGCCACCGCCGCCACTGGTCTGCGTCAGCGCCTGCACGGCGCGTTCGATGTTGGCGCGGGTGGCCGGCACCGAGCTCGGCGCCAGCATGCGGCTGCTGCCGGAGAACAGCATCACGTTGAAGGTGTCGCTCGGGCGCAGGCCGCCGATCAGGTTCTGCATCAGCACCTTCGCGGTGTCCAGCGGGTAGCCGTGCATCGAGCCGGAGATGTCGACCACGAAGATGTAGTCGCGCGGGCTGACCTGCTGCAGCGGCACGGCCTTCGGCGGCTCGACCATCGCGAGGAAGAAGTTCTCGCCGCCGGTCTGGTCGTCGCCGCGGTACAGCATCAGGCCGGACGCGATGCGGTCGCCGGCGAGGCGGTAGCTCAGGATGAAGTCGCGGTTGTTCGAGGCCTTGGTGGCATCCGCCAGCGTGACCACCGCATGCGCGGTGTCGGCGCCCTGCACCTGGATCTCGTGCGACGACGAGCGGATGTCCTTCACCGCGATCGGCGCATCCACCCGCAGCTTCAGGTCGAACGCGGTGCTCGAGTCGACGCCGGCCCGCAGGTAGGGCGTGGCGGCCCACGCCGGACGGCCGGCGGCATCGGCGGCCGACGGGCTGCCGTAGCGCGGCCCGACGACGGTCGGGAACACGAAGCCGTACTGCGCGTCGGTCGGCACCAGCAGCTCGGTGTAGCGCAGCTCCACCGCGACGTCGTCGCCCGGCAGGATGTTGGCGACGTTCATCTCGAACACGTTCGACCGGTGCTGCTCCAGCAGCGCGCTGGTCTTGCCTTCGCGCTTCGCGTTGTCGTACTCGATGCGCGCCTGCTGCTTCTCGCGGATGCGGGCGCTCAGCAGCCGGTTGCCCAGCCGCACGTTCATCGCGTAGATGGCGGCCTGCGTCGAGCCGGGGAACACGTAGCGGGCCTCGATCGGCCGCTGGCCTTCGTTGCGGTAGTGCTGCGTGACGGTCACGTCGGCGATCACGCCGCTGATGCGCACGTCGACCGCGGTCGACTTCAGCGGCAGCCGGTCGGTGCCGGGGGCGCCGTTGTCGATGAAGAAGTACGGGCTCTCGCCCTTGCGGGCTTCGGCGTCGTCGGCGCGGGCCGGCGACCACGCGAGCGTGAGGATGGCAGCGAACAGCGACAGCGCGATGCACAGCATCACGCGGCCGACGTGGGTCAGCGGGCGGATCGGGTGGAACGGAACGCGGCGCAGCGGGGGCATGTCGATTCTCCTGGGCGCGCCGCAGGGAGGGCGCGTGGCCGCAAGAATCGACGCACCGTGCGAAGCGGTGTCGAAGCCGCCGCTGCGTCGTGTGAAGGGCGTGTGAAGTCGCCCACCGCCGGCTCAGCGCTTCAGGGCTGGCGCGACCAGTCCTGGTTGAGTCCGCCGCTGCAGGCCTGCTGGCGCACGTCGGCGCCGTCGGTGGTGGCGCTGGCGCTCACGTCGGCGCACTTGCCGCTGTGACGCGCCTTCAGCAGGAAGTAGCCGTTGTTCGGCGCCCACTGCCACTGCTGGTTCGTGCCGCCGTTGCAGGTCCACTGGATGATGTCGGCGTTGTCGGCCGTCGAGGCGCCGCTCACGTCCAGGCACTTTCCGCTGTTCACGTTGACCACCGTGAACCAGCCGTTCCCGGCGTCGAAGAACTGCCACTGCTGCCACGCACCCGAGTTGAGCGTGTACTGGCCGACGTTGGCACCGTCGGACTGGTTCGGGTTCTGCACGTCCAGCACCTTGCCGCTGTTGCGGTTCTTCACGTACTCGATCGCCGGCGGCAGCCCGGCGGTGTAGTTCGTGTCCTTCAGCACCGTGCCGTGCCGGTACGGGCCGACCGAGGACAGGCCGGTCCAGGTGGTGAGGTCGGCGCTGGTGGCGCTCCAGATGCCGCCGTTGGTGTACTTGTCGATGTAGATGCGCCAGTTGCCGTCGGTGGTCTGCACCAGCGCCGGCGCCTCGTAGCCGGAACCCCAGCCGGCCCAGTTGCCGGTGCCGACCCAGCTCCACGGACCGAGCAGGCTGCTGGCGATCGCATGCTCGATGTACTTCGTCGACTCGTTCTTCGCGAAGGCGTGGTACAGGCCGGCCGACTTGACGACGAAGGTGTCGATGCGGTTGGTGCCGATGCCCATGTCGACCGGGCCGCTCCACTGTGTCAGGCCGGCGTTGCCGGCGGTGTAGACGTAGGGCCTGAAGCTCGAGCCCTGCGGGCCGAGGCTCACGATCAGCCGCACCGTCGAGCCATCGACGAACCACTCGGGCGCCCAGGTGTAGTAGGTGCCGGACACGCCGGCATCGACGGTGGCGACCTGCGTCCAGTTGATCAGGTTGGTGCTCGACGCGATCGCGAAGTAGGTCGATGCGGTGGTCCAGGACTGCACGGTGTACGCGATGTAGTACTTGCCGTCGGTGTGCTTCATGATGCTTGGATCGCGCAGCACGCCGGTGGACCCGCCGAAGTTCGTGTTCGACAGCAGCTTGAAGCCGGTCGCGTCGTCGGAGAGGTAGATCCACAGCTTCTCGTCGGGGGCGGCATCGCCCTTGAAGGTGGCGAACACGTAGCGGGTCGACGCATCGACGCCGGCGGCGTGGGTGGACAACAGAAGGCCCGTCGCGCCGGCCAACAGCGCGTTGCGAAATGGAAGTCTCATCGGTTTGTCTCCGTGGTGCGCGTGCGTGCGCGCTGGTTTTGTCGCCGGCGCATCGTAGCCACGGCGATGGTCGCGGACCAATCGCTTTTTCCCGGCGTGCGATGCCAGGAACGAAATGCCAGGCCCGGCGCAGGGCCATGGATGACGGCCGCATGACCGACTCATGATGGCGGCGTGGGCGATACAGTGGCGCATGTTCCGACTCCGCCTGTCGCTCGCCTTGGCCGCCCTGCTCGCGCTGGTCTGCATCCAGGCGGTGGCCGTCCGTTGGGGGACCACCCGGGTGCATGCGTATGCGCAGCACAGCCGGCTCGCGAGCGACATCCTGTCCGAGTTGCTCGCGCTGTCGGCCAACAAGCAGCGGCTGCGCGTCTGGGCATCGCAGCAACTGATGGGGGCCGACGCGTCGCTCGAGGCGCGCGACCGACTGCTGGCCCAGATGCAGGCCAGCGCGGCCGACCTGAAGAAGCTCGCGGCGCGCGACCTCGATGCCCGGCGCGAACTCGCGGCCGACGAGGGCGTGCCGGTGCCGCCCGAGGTGGCGCAGCTGGTGGCTGTCACCGAGCTGCTGGACGACAACATCGCGGCCGTCCGCGCACGGCTGTTGCAGCTGGCGCCGCTCGATCGCGGCAGCGAGTTCAGCACCGTCTGGCGCGAACTCAACCAGGTGTTCGACACCGCCCGCGGCCGCGACCTGCGCGAACTCGTCAACGGCGCGATCGAGCGCCAGCGCACGGTGGTGCCGATCGCGCGCGCCGCCACCGAGCGCGGCCTGGACCTGCTGCGGCTGCAGAGCGGCGCGATGGTGCTGGTCACGCTGGTCGCGGCGGTCGGGCTGGCGGTGCACCTGGGCCGGCGCCTGCAGCGGCCGCTCGACCGCCTGCTCGCCGGCATCCAGGCGCTGCAATCCGGCGACCTGGGTCACCGCGTGGCGATCGGCTCGGGCGACGAGTTCGACCGCCTGGCCGGGCACTTCAACGCGATGGCCGCCGAGCTGCAGCAGCACCGCAGCGAGGCCGACGCGGCGCGGCAGCGCCTGGAAGATGCGGTGCAGGCGCGCACGCGCGAGCTGAGCACGGCGCACGAGGCGCTGCAGCACATCGACGCGCGCCGCCGCCAGCTCTTCGCCGACCTGGGCCACGAGCTGCGCACGCCGGCCACCGCCATCCGGGGCGAGGCGGAGATCGCGCTGCGCGGCGCCGACAAGGCGGCCGCCGACTACAAGCAGACGCTGTCGCGCATCGTCGGCGGCGTGACACAGCTGGCCGGCGTCATCGACGACCTGCTGCTGATCGCGCGGGCCGAGGCGGACCAGCTCGCGATGCGCTTCGATGCGGTCGACCTGCCGGCGCTGCTCGGCGACGCGGTGGAACAGGCCGAGGCGCTCGGCGCGCAGCACGAGGTCAGCGTGCACCTCGACGTGCCGGCGCAGCAGGCGGACCGCCGCGCCACCGTGCACGCCGACGCCGACCGCCTGCGGCAGGCCGTGGTGATCGCGCTCGACAACGCGGTCCGCTACTCGCGGCCCGGCGGCACGGTGCGACTGGGCTGGCAGCTGCGCGACGACCGCATCGAGGTCCTGGTGAAGGACGACGGCATCGGCATCGATGCCGAGGAACTGCCGCTCGTCTTCGAGCGCTTCGTGCGCGGCCGCCGGGCGCGCACGCACCGGCCGGACGGCACCGGCATCGGCCTGTCGATCGCGCAGGCCATCGTGCGGGCGCATCGCGGCGAGATCCGCCTGGACAGCCGTGTCGACGAGGGCACCACCGTGTGCATCACCCTGCCATGCCGATGAACCTGCTGGTGGTCGAGGACGACGTCCGCGTCGCCGATTTCCTGGTGCGCGGCCTGAAGGCCGAAGGCTATGCGGTGCAGCTCGCCCGCACCGGGCCGCAGGGGCTCGAACTGACGCGCAGCACCGCGCCGTCGCTGCTGATCCTGGACCTGATGCTGCCCGGGCTGAGCGGCCTGGAGCTGTGCCAGACGCTGCGCGCCGAGGGCTGCCACGTGCCGATGCTGATGCTCACCGCGCTGAGCAAGCTCGAGGACAAGGTGAACGGCCTGCGGCTGGGCGCGGACGACTACCTGACGAAACCGTTCGCGTTCGAGGAACTGCTGGCGCGCATCGAGGCGCTGCTGCGCCGCGGTCGCGAGCAGCGCCCGCGTGCCAGCAGCCTGCAGGTGGCCGACCTGGTGCTCGACCTCGAACGCATGCAGGCGAGCCGGGCCGGCCAGCCGATCGCGCTGACGGCCCGCGAGCTCGCGTTCCTCGAACTGCTGATGAGCGCGCCGGGGCGCGTGTACAGCCGCGAACGCATCCTCTCGAACGTCTGGGGCACGAACGAGGACCCGCTGACCAACGTGGTCGACGTCTACGTGCGCCGCCTGCGCGCCAAGGTGGACGAGGGCCATCCGCTGCCGTTGATCAAGACGGTGCGCGGGCTCGGCTACCGGCTCGACGCGCAGCCCGGCTGACGGCGCACCGCCGTTCATCCGGCGTTCATCTGCGCGTCAGCGGCCGTTCATCGCGGTGCACGGGTCCCGTTCATGGGCCGCTCGAACAATGGCAGCCATGCATCGCGACGCGGTGCAGCGCCGCGATGCGGTGTCATCCAACCCCACGAGGACCCTTCATGAACCTGCTGAGAGCAGCTCTCCTTCCCGCGATCGGATTCAGCCTGTCGACCGCGGCCCTGGCGCAGGCACCGGCCACCGCCGCCTGCCAGCCCACCGACGACAAGCAGGTCGCCGCGCTGTTCGACCGCTGGAACGATTCGCTGCGCACGCTCGATCCGGACAAGGTCGTCGCGAACTATGCGAGCGACGGCGTGCTGCTGCCCACCGTGTCGGACACGCCGCGCACCAACCCGGCCGAGATCCGCGACTACTTCGTCAAGTTCCTGAAGGGCTCGCCGCAGGGCAGGATCGATCGCCGCATCATCAAGATCGGCTGCAACGTCGCGCAGGACGTCGGCACCTACACCTTCACGCTGAAGGGCGGCAAGCAGGTGCATGCCCGCTACACCTACGTCTACGAGTGGCAGAACGGCAGCTGGCTGATTGCGCACCACCATTCGTCGGCGATGCCGGAGGGCGGCGCGGGCAAGTAAGTGATGGCTGGCGCCTGACGGCCGCCCGTCAGGCGCCGAGCGGCAGCGACAGCGTCGCGATCGCGCCGCCGGCCGCGGCGTTCTTCAGCGCGATGCGGCCTTCGTGCAGCTCGGCGATCTCGCTGACGAACGACAGCCCGAGGCCGGTGCTCTTCTTGCGCGAATGCGGCCGCGCCAGCGAATAGAACTTCTCGAACACCTTCGATTCGGCGTAGTCGGGGATGCCCGGCCCGCTGTCCTGCACCCGCAGGTCGACGGTGCGGCGGTGCAGCTGCAGCGAGATCCGCACCGTGCCGCCGTCGGGCGAGAAATCGAGCGCGTTGTCGAGCAGGTTCGACAGCGCGCGCTGCAGCAGGAAGGCATCGCCGTCGACGCTCGCGTCGGGCCCGTCGTCGACCACGATGCGCAGCTTGCGGGCCGCCGCGGCCGCCTGCGCGCTGGCGGCGATCTCGTGGACCAGCGGCCGCAGCGCGACCGGCGCGCGCCGCTCCAGGCTGCGGCGCGATTCCAGCGCGGTCAGCTCCATCATCCGGTCGACCAGCTCCTGGATGCGGTGCGTCTCGCGCGCGATGTTGGCGACGAAGCGCGCCCGGTCGGCATCGGGCATCGGCTCCTGCAGCAGCTCGGCCGCGCCGCGGATCGCCGACAGCGGGCTCTTGACCTCGTGCGTCAGCGTCTGCACGTAGTCGGCCACGTAGTTGCGGCCGGCCAGCGCATCGCGCATCTCGTCGTAGGCCGCGCCGATCGCGCCGAGCGCGCGCCGGCCGAGCCGCGGCAGGCTGAAGCTGCGTTGCGAGCGCACATAGCGCACGTAGTCGGCGATCAGCCCGAACGGCCGCACCAGCCACACCGAGACGATCACCACCAGCAGCAGCACCGCCACCACCGAGGTCACGCCGACCAGCAGCGTCTTGCGCCGTGCCGCGTCGACGAACTGCCCGAAGCTCTGCACCGGCTTGCCGACGCTGACCGCGCCGATGATCTCGTTGCGCGCGCGCACCGGCGCGGCCACGTACATCACCGCGGTGCGGTTGTCGTTGTCGATGTCGGGCGTGGTGCGCGCGCCGTACTCGCCCTGCAGCGCGCGCCAGACGTCGTGCCACTGCGCGTAGTCCTCGCCCAGGTGGCGCTGCGTCGAGTCGTAGACCACCTTGCCGGCGCGGTCGGTGACGATCAGCCGCAGCTCGACCCGCGTCTTCTCGAAGCCGAAGATGTCGGCCTTGAAGCGCCTCGCATACAGCGACTCGAACACCGGCGCGAGCGTCTGCGCGCGCAGCGTGCCGTCGGTCGACGAGGCCTCGAGCGTCGCGGCGATCAGGTGCGCGGTTTCCACCAGCGACTCCTCGGCCGACTCGCGGTAGCGCGGGTCGATGTCGCCGAGCAGCCGGTACATCAGCACGCCGACGCCGAACGCGTAGGCGAGCAGGATGCCGACGAAGATCCGCGTTCGCTTCGAGATGTCAGCCCCCCGTCCACCGGGTACGGTGAACGACCCCCCGAGGGGGTCGCGGGCCGGCTTGGGAGCGGCCCGGCGCTCGGCCCGCGGCCTCTTCGATGCTCATGGTCGTACTGCGGGCAGGTCCTCGGCCAGCGCGTAGCCGGTGCCGCGGTGCGTCTTGATCGGCTCCAGCGTCGGCGCGACCAGCTTCATCTTCGCGCGCAGCGTCTTCACGTGCGCGTCGACCGTGCGGTCCAGGCTTTCGGTGGCGTCGTCCCACACGCGCTCGAGCAGCGTGTCGCGCGAGAACACATGGCCCGGCCGCGAGACCAGCGTCTTCAGCAGCCCGTACTCGTAGCGCGACAGCTCCAGCAGCTGGCCGTAGAAGCGGATCTGCCGCCGGCCGTCGTCGACCGCGATCGGCAGCGGCGATCCGGCCGCGGCCGCCGGTGCCACGGCCGGCTTCGTCGTGCGGCGCAGCACCGTGCGCACGCGCGCCACCAGCTCGCGCGGCGAGAACGGCTTCGCGACGTAGTCGTCCGCGCCAAGCTCCAGCCCGACCACGCGGTCGATCTCGTCGCTGCGCGCGGTCAGGAACACCACCGGCACGTCGGCCAGCGCGCGGATGCGCTTGAACACCTCGAAGCCGTTGGTGTCGGGCAGGCCGACGTCGAGGATCACCAGCGCCGGCACGCTCGCCTGCACCTGCGCCACCGCCTCTTCGCCTGTCGCGACCCAGGCCGGCTCGAAGCCGTCGGTGCGCAGTGCGTACTGCAGCGTGTCGGCGATGCCGGGCTCGTCTTCGACGATCAGGATGCGCGGCTTCATTCGGTCGGCAGGAAGCCTTCGATCGACAGGTAGCGCTCGCCGGTGTCGTAGTTGAAGCCGAGCACCGTCGCGCCGGCCGCCAGCTCGGGCAGCTTCTGCGCGATCGCGGCCAGCGTCGCGCCCGACGAGATGCCGACCAGCAGGCCTTCCTCGCGCGCGGCGCGGCGCGCCATCTCCTTCGCGGCATCGGGCTCGACCTGGATCACGCCGTCGAGCAGGTCGACGTGCAGGTTCTTCGGGATGAAGCCGGCGCCGATGCCCTGGATCGGGTGCGGGCCGGGCTTGCCGCCGCTGATGACCGGCGACAGCGTCGGCTCGACCGCGAACACCTTCAGCTTCGGCCAGCGCGCCTTCAGCACCTTCGCGCAGCCGGTGATGTGGCCGCCGGTGCCGACGCCGGTGACCAGCGCATCGATGCCGCTCGGGAAATCGGCGGCGATCTCCTCGGCGGTGGTGCGCACATGGATGTCGATGTTGGCCGGGTTGTCGAACTGCTGCGGCATCCAGGCGCCGGGCGTTTCGGCCACCAGCTCGTTGGCGCGCGCGATCGAGCCGTTCATGCCCTTCTCGCGCGGCGTCAGCACGAAGGTCGCGCCATAGGCCAGCATCAGCCGGCGGCGCTCGACGCTCATGCTCTCGGGCATCACCAGCACCAGCTTGTAGCCCTTCACCGCGGCGACCATCGCGAGGCCGACGCCGGTGTTGCCCGAGGTCGGCTCGATGATCGTGCTGCCCGGCTTCAGCTTGCCGCTCGCCTCGGCCGCCTCGACCATCGCGAGCGCGATGCGGTCCTTGATGGAGCCGCCGGGGTTCGAGCGCTCGCTCTTCACATAGACCTGGTGCGTGCCGCCGAACAGGCGGTTGATGCGGATGTGCGGCGTGTTGCCGATGGTCTGCAGAACGTTCGATGCGAGCATGAAAACCTCCGTCGTTGGACCGCAAATTATGGGCGCGATAATTCGCACATGTTTGCACCGCTTCAGAACGACACCTTCCTGCGCGCGTGCCTGCGCCAGCCCACCGCCCACACGCCGGTCTGGCTGATGCGCCAGGCCGGCCGCTACCTGCCGGAATACCGCGCCACGCGCGCCAAGGCCGGCAGCTTCATGGGCCTGGCCACCAACACCGACTACGCCACCGAGGTCACGCTGCAGCCGCTCGAACGCTATGCGCTCGATGCAGCCATCTTGTTCAGCGATATCCTGACCGTGCCGGACGCGATGGGTCTGGGCCTGAGCTTCGCGCTCGGCGAAGGGCCGAAGTTCGCGTCTCCGGTGCGCGACGAGGCCGCGGTCGACCAGCTCGCGGTGCCCGACATGGACAAGCTGCGCTACGTCTTCGACGCGGTCACGTCGATCCGCCGCGCGCTGAACGGCCGGGTGCCGCTGATCGGTTTCTCCGGCAGCCCGTGGACGCTCGCCTGCTACATGGTCGAAGGCGCCGGCTCCGACGACTACCGGCTGGTGAAGACCATGCTGTACAGCCGCCCCGACCTGATGCACCGCATGCTGGCGATCAACGCCGATGCGGTGGCGCTCTACCTGAACACCCAGATCGAGGCCGGCGCCCAGGCGGTGATGATCTTCGACAGCTGGGGCGGCGTGCTGGCCGACGGCGCGTTCCAGGCCTTCAGCCTCGCCTACACGCAGCGCGTGCTGGACCAGCTGAAGAAGGAGCACGACGGGCAGCGCATCCCGCACATCGTGTTCACCAAGGGCGGCGGCCCATGGCTCGAACAGATCGCCGGCAGCGGCGCCGACGTGGTCGGCCTCGACTGGACCGTCCACCTCGGCCAGGCGCGCCAGCGCACCGGCGGCCGGGTCGCGCTGCAGGGCAACCTCGACCCGAACGTGCTGTTCGCGCCGCCGGCGCAGATCCGCGCCGAGGTCGAGCGCACGCTGCAGAGCTACGGGCCGGACCGCACCGGCCACATCTTCAACCTCGGCCACGGCATCAGCCAGCACACGCCGCCGGAGCATGTGTCGGTGCTGGTCGATGCGGTGCACGAGGCCTCGCGGCGCTGAATCGATACGGCTTTGCACCGGTCGGCGCCCATCCGACGCGCTGGGGGCTGGTAACAGCGCCTCGGCTTCTGGGGGGAGTAATTTCCCCAGGGTGGTTTGCACGGAGCTTGACTTATCCCCAAAACGCTGAATGTGACGAATGCCGCTGCGAAGCTCAGCGACTGTCACTGTCAAATCCTGGTGCATGCGCTAAGTTGTTGATTTCATTGAGTCTGAAAATTGCCGCGAAAGTGAGCAACGCAAGCAGAGACCAAACAGATCAAGAACTTAGCGCGGCTCTCTGCAGGTTTCCCACAAAGTTATCCACAGAACGCGGGGAAAGCTCCAAAACGCCTTTTGTATCAGCGACTTAGATGGATTTCCTGTGAGTCACTCTAGCTTTGGCCGATAACTCGCCCCCGATTCCTGCCGAGCACGCCACCGCGTTGCCGGTCGCGGTCGAGACGCCGCAGCACAGCGGGTTGCAGGGCACGCTCGACTACCTGAGCGAGCGCACGCTAGCGCCAGGAACGCTGGTGCGCGTGCCGCTGGGGCGGCGCGAGGTGCCGGGCATCGTCTGGCCCGGCGAGGCCGGCAGCGAGCCGTCGCTGGCGCTGAAACCGATCGCGCAGGTGCTCGATGCACTGCCACCGCTGAGCACCCGCTGGTGCGAGCTGGTCGGTTTTGCGGCGGCCTACTACCAGCGCAGCGTCGGCGAGATGGCGCTGGCGGTGCTGCCGCCCGAGCTGCGCAAGCTCGACGACGCCCAGCTCGCGAACCGGATCGCCCGGTTGCGCAAGGCGACCGCGGCGGCGCCCCGGCCGACCGCGGCGGCCGTGCCGGCGCCCGAGCTGAACGCCGACCAGGCCGCGGTGCTCGAGCAGCTGCAGACGCTGCACGCGCCGGGCTCGGCGCCGGTCGTGCTGTTGCACGGCCTGACCGGCAGCGGCAAGACCGAGGTCTACCTGCGGGCCGCGGAGCGTGCGCTCGCCGCCGGCCAGCAGGTGCTGGTGCTGGTGCCGGAGATCAACCTGACGCCGCAGCTCGAGGCCCGCTTCGCCGAGCGCTTCGGCAGCGGACCGTCGCCGCGGCGCATCGTCTCGCTGCACAGCGGGCTGACGCCGGCGCAGCGGCTCAAGCACTGGCTCGCGGCGCACCTCGGGCTGGCCGACCTGGTGCTGGGCACGCGGCTCGCGGTGTTCGCGCCGCTGCCGCGCCTCGGGCTGATCGTCGTCGACGAGGAACACGACCCGTCGTACAAGCAGCAGGAAGGCGCGCGCTATTCGGCGCGCGACCTGGCGGTGTACCGCGGCAAGCTCGAAGGCGCCTGCGTCGTGCTCGGCTCGGCCACGCCGTCGATCGAGAGCTGGCAGCGCGCCGAGCAGGGCCGCTACACCCGGTTGACGATGGGCCACCGCATCGGCGGCGGCGCGCTGCCGGCGGTGCGGCTGGTCGACATGAACCTGCTGCCGAAGGTCAAGGGCATCAGCACCGCGCTGTCGCCGCAACTGGTGGCGGCGCTCGGCGCGCGGCTCGAACGCGGCGAGCAGAGCATGCTGTTCCTGAACCGGCGCGGCTATGCGCCGGTGCTGCACTGCGGCGAATGCGGCTGGAAGAGCGGCTGCCCGAACTGCAGCGCGTTCCGGGTGTTCCACCGCGTCGACCGCACGCTGCGCTGCCACCACTGCAGCCTGACGCAGCCGGTGCCGCGCGCCTGCCCGGACTGCGGCAACCTCGACATCGCGCCGATGGGCCGCGGCACCGAGCGGCTGGAGGAGCAGCTCGCGCAGGCGCTGCCGGGCGCCCGCATCGCCCGCATCGATGCCGATTCGACGCGGCTGAAGGGCTCGCTCGAAGCGCAGCTGTCGGCGGTGCACGACGGCAACGTCGACGTGCTGGTGGGTACGCAGATGGTGGCCAAGGGGCACGACTTCCGGCGCATCACGCTGGTGGCGGCGGTCGACCCCGACAGCGCGCTGTTCAGCAGCGATTTCCGGGCGCCGGAGCGGGTGTTCTCGCTGCTGATGCAGGCGGCCGGGCGGGCCGGGCGCGATGCGGCGCAAGCGGGCGCGAGCGAGATGTGGGTGCAGACCTGGCACCCGCGGCATGCGCTGTACCAGGCGCTGCGCACGCACGACTACGCGGCCTTCGCGGCGCAGCAGCTGAAGGAGCGCGAGATGGCCGGGCTGCCGCCGTTCACGCACCTGGCGCTGCTGCGGGCCGAGGCGCGCACCGCGCAGGCGGCGCGCGATTTCCTGCAGGCGGCGTCCGACCTGGCGAACCAGTTCGAAGGCGCCGACCAGTTGCTGATCTACCCGCCGGTGCCGACCACGATCGCGCGCGTCGCCAACGTCGAGCGCATGCAGATGCTGATGGAGGGGCCGTCGCGCGGCGTGCTGCAGCGGGTGCTGACGTCGTGGGTCGCGAGCCTGCCGTCGTTGCGCAGCGAGCACAAGGGCGTGCTGCGCTGGGCGCTGGATGTGGATCCGCTGGCGATCTAGACCAACAGGCCCGGCACCAGCGGCACCAGCGCCTGCCGCTGCGCGGTCGCGCTGCCCAGCAGCGCGAAGCCGAGCAACTGCCCGTCGCCGCTGTGGAAGCGCGCATCGCAGCCGTCGTCGCCGAGCGTCACCGTCCATGCGCCCGACGCATCCAGCGGCGGCGGGCACACCACCGTCGGGCAGGCCGGCGTCTTCACGATCACCGGCATCGCCGGGTAGACCACCGGGGTCGGCTTGCCGGCCAGCGTCGCGGCCAGCGCACGGGCCTGCTGCATGATCGGCATCACGTAGGGCAGCGTGTGGCCGTCGACCTCGGCACAGTCGCCGAGCGCATGCACGTTGGCCGCGCTGGTCGCGAGCAGCCGGTTCGTCACCACGCCGCGGTTGGTCGTGATGCCGGCCGCGTGTGCGAGCGCCGTGCGCGGGCGCAAGCCCACCGCCGACAGCACCAGGTCCGCATCCAGCGTGCTGCCGTTGTTCAGCGTCAGCGTGAAGCCGCGGCCCGCGCGGCGCACCATCGCCACCGACGTGTTGAACCGGAAGCCCACGCCCGCCGCCTCCAGCTTCTCGCGCAGGCGCGCGCTGGCCTGCTCGGGCAGCAGCCGCGGCAACGCGCGCGGCGCCAGGTCGATCACCGTCGGCGCGATGCCGCGCGCCAGCAGGTCGTTCGCGAATTCGCAACCGATCAGCCCGGCGCCAAGGATCGCGACGCGCTGCACGCCGTCGAGCCGGTCGGCGAAGCGGGCGTAGTCGTCGAGGTCGTTGACCGACAGCACGTCGTCGGCGCCGTCGCCGGCCAGCGGCACGCGGATCGGGTCGGCGCCGAGTGCGAGCACCAGGTCGCGGTACGAGAGCGTCTCGCCGCCGTCGAGCTCGACCTGCTGCGCGGCCGTGTCGATGCGCGCGACGACCACGTTCGACCGCAGCGTCGCATTCAACTCGGCCGCCATCTTCTCGGCCGGCTTCATCACCAGCGAGGCCGCGGTCTTCTTGCCGGCCAGCGCGTTCGACAGCATCGGCTTCGAATAGAAGCCGGCGTGGTCGCGGCTGACGATGACGAGCGGCGTCGTGGTGTCGAGCTTGCGCAGTTCGCGCGCGAGCGTGAAGCCGGCGAGGCCGGTGCCGAGGATGACGATGGGGTGTGACATGGGCGCGGGCCTTGAAAAGCGGTCGCCACTGTAGCAGCGGGGGCCGCGCCGTTACCTTTGGAGCCAACTTTGCCGCAGCGCACGCGGATTGAAATGCCGCCGCCTGGGCCCACGTTGGAGTGACCACCGACCAGGACACCACCATGCTGACCCTCATCATCGTCGTGCTCCTCGTCGGCGCCTTCATCGCCTGGCTGATCGGCGAACCGTTCTGGATCGAGCTGCGCCGCCGCCGCGTGCGTGCCCGCCCGTTCCCGGCCGACTGGCGCAAGGTCCTGCGCCGCCACGTGCCCTATGTGCGCGGCATGCCGGCCGACCTGCAGCTGCAGCTGAAGAAGCACATGCAGGTGTTCCTCGCCGAGAAGGTGTTCATCGGCTGCGGCGGCCTGCAGGTCACCGAGGAGATGAAGGTGACGATCGCCGCGCAGGCCTGCCTGCTGCTGCTGAACAAGCGCCGGCCCGGATACTTCCCGAACCTGAGCCAGGTGCTGGTCTACCCCGGCGCCTTCGTCGTCGACAAGGTGCACACCGGCCCGGCCGGCGTGCTGCAGGAGCAGCGCCAGGTGCTGGCCGGCGAATCGTGGTCGCAGGGCCAGGTGATCCTGTCGTGGCACGACGCGCTGGAAGGCGCGGCCGCGGCCGACGACGGCCGCAATGTCGTGATCCATGAGTTCGCGCACCAGCTCGACCAGGAGAACGGCGATGCGAACGGCGCGCCGTGGATCGGCCGCCGCCACCGCGCACGCTGGGCGCAGGTGCTCGGCAGCGAGTTCGCGCTGCTGCAGCAGCAGGCCGAGCGCGGCGAGGCCACGCTGCTCAGCCACTACGGCGCGACCAACCCGGCCGAGTTCTTCGCGGTCGCGAGCGAGGTGTTCTTCGAGCAGGCGCCGCTGATGGCGCAGCAGCACCCGGCGCTGTTCGCCGAGCTGAGCCGCTTCTACCGCGTGAACCCGCTCAGCTGGTGATGCTCAACTGATCGCGGAGGCCGCCCGCGCGGCGTCGATCTTGCCGAGCAGCCACTGCAGCCCGGCCAGGTGCTGCTGGTCGTGGCTCGCGAGGTAGTGCACCAGGCTGCGCAGCGTCAGCGCGCCATAGCCTTCGAACACCGCCGTGCGTTCCCACTGGTGCGGCTCGATGCGGCGGATCAGCGCCAACGTCTGTTCGCGTGCCAGGCGGAACACGGCCAGCGCCTGTGCCGCATCGGCATGCGCATAGTCGCGCTCGACGACCAGCGCATCGGTGTCGATCGACGCGAGCAGCGGACGCTCTTCATCGAGCGTGCGTTGCAGGCGGACGTGGTAGCCGTCGATCTCGATGTCGCGCACATGGCACAGCTGCGCGAGCGGCGACAAGGCCTCGCTCGGCACGCCGTCCCACGAATCGGGCACGAAGGTCTCGTACCCGCGGGGCACCTCGGCGTAGAAGGCGGCGAGCTGGTCGGGAAAACCGGCGAGTGCGTTCAGCGTGGCAGCGTGCATCTCGCCAGTATGCCGATCAGCCGATCCAGTGCGTGACCAGGATCCCGAACCCGAGGCCGTTGATCAGCATCCCGATCGCCAGGCGGACGGTCTTCATCGTGCACCCCCTTCGAGCGCGGCGAGCTTGCGCGCCACCGCGTCGCCGTAGGCCGGATCGGCCTTCGTGAAGTGCCCGATCTGGCGCTGCTGGATCTCGGCCGGCACGCCACGCATCGCCCCGGCGATGTTGCTGGTCAGCCGGTCTTTCTCGTCGGCCGGCAGCAGGCGGAACAGGTTGCCGGCCTGCGTGAAGTCGTCCGAGCTGCCGCGTTCGTCGTAACGGCCGGCCGTGCCGTTCAGCGCCCAGCCGGCATCGCCATGCCCGAAGCCCGTCGGCGCGACGCCGCCCGCCTGCACCGGCGCGTAGTTCTGCGCGGCGCTGCTGCCGTTGCTGTCGCCCGCGCTGCCGGCCATGCTGCCGTCGCGCTGCTGGTGGTTCACCGGGCAGCGCGGCCGGTTCACCGGCAGGTGCTGGTGGTTGGTGCCGACGCGGTACAGCTGCGCATCGTGGTATGCGAACAGGCGGCCCTGCAGCATCTTGTCGGGGCTGAAGCCCAGGCCCGGCACCACGTTGGCCGGCGACAGCGCGGCCTGCTCCACCTCGGCGTGGTAGTTGACCGGGTTGCGGTTCAGCTCCAGCACGCCGACCGGCAGCCGTGGGAAATCGGCGTGCGGCCACACCTTGGTCAGGTCGAACGGGTTCCAGCCGGTGCGCGCTTCCCACGCGACCGCCTCGGCCTCGGTCATCACCTGGATGGAGACGTTCCACTTCGGGAAGTCGCCGCGCTCGATCGCCGCGAACAGGTCGCGCTGCGCATGGTCCGGGTCGCTGCCGGCCAGCCGCACCGCGTCCTCGGGCAACAGGTTCCGGATGCCTTGCTGCGTCTTCAGGTGCCACTTGACCCACACCCGCTCGCCGTCGGCATTGATCAGGCTGAAGGTGTGGCTGCCGAAGCCGTCCATGTGACGGTAGCCGTCGGGCGTGCCGCGGTCGCTGAACAGCATCGTCACCTGGTGCAGGCTCTCCGGCGCCTTGCTCCAGAAGTCCCACATCATCGTCGGCGACTTCAGGTTCGTCTGCGGGTGGCGCTTCTGCGTGTGGATGAAGTCGGGGAACTTGATCGCGTCCTTGATGAAGAACATCGGCGTGTTGTTGCCGACCAGGTCCCAGTTGCCGTCTTCGGTGTAGAAGCGCAGCGCGAAGCCGCGCGGGTCGCGCTCGGTGTCGGCGCTGCCCTTCTCGCCGCCGACGGTCGAGAAGCGCACGAAGGTCTCGGTCTGCTTGCCGATCGCGCTGAACAGGCGCGCCTTCGTGTGGCGGCTGATGTCGTGCGTGACGGTGAAGGTGCCGTAGGCGCCCGAGCCCTTGGCATGCACCACGCGCTCGGGGATGCGTTCGCGGTTGAAGTGCTGCAGCTTCTCGATCAGGTGGAAGTCCTGCAGCAGCACCGGGCCGCGCGGGCCGGCGGTGATCGAGTTCTGGTTGTCGTCGACCGGGATGCCGGCGGCGGTGGTCAGTCGGGAAGGGTCTTGGCTCATGCGGGCTCCTGGGTTGGTCCCGCCAGTGTCAGAAAGCATGGACTTTCTGTAAATTCAATTGACCAAAGAGCGGCAATAGGGAATTCCAATCGATCTCACAGGCCGGCGCGCGGCACCAGCCATGCCGCCAGCAGCGAGAAGCTCGCGAACGCGAGCACCGTGCTGGCCAGGATGATGCGGGCGATGCGCCCGTTGTCGGCGCGGTAGCGCTCGGCCAGCAGCGAGACGTTGCTGGCGCTCGGCAGCGCCGCGGCCAGTGTCAGCACGACGAGGCCGAAGTCGCTGACGGCCAGCCCGGCCCGGCGCGCCGCCAGCCCGAGGCCGAACACCAGCAACGGATGCACGAACAGCTTGACCAGCGCGACCGGCAGGTAGTGCCGGACCGGCGTGCGGCCGTGCGCATGCTGGCCGGCGCGCCACAGCACCGCGCCGATCGTGAACAGCGCGACCGGCGTGGCCGCATCGCCGAGCATCCTGACGATCTGCGCCAGCGGCCCGGGCAGTTCGCGCCCGCTGGCCGCCAGCAGCGCGCCGAGGCCGATGGCCCACGGCAGCGGGTTGCCGAGCGCGCCGCGCAGCGAGCGCCGGATCGACACGCCGAGGTCGCCGTGCGGCGTGCCGTCGTGCTCGCGCGATTGCGCGAGCGCCACGCACAGCGAGCTGGTCAGCAGCAGGTCGACCAGCACGGTGCCGATCACCGGCCCGGCGGCCCGTTCGCCGAGCAGGGCGGCGAGCAGCGGCACGCCCATGAAGCCGGTGTTCGGGAACGCGGCGACCAGCGCGCCGAACGCGGCGTTCTTCAGGTCGAGCCCGCCCTTCATCGCCAGCGCGACGGCCAGCGCCACCACCAGCAGCGCGCAGGCGATGTAGACGCCGATCAGCGCCGGGTCGATCAGCTGCGCGAACGGCATGCTGGCGCCGAAGCGGAACAGCATGCACGGCAGCGCGAAGAACAGCACGAAGGCGTTGAGGCCGGGGATCGCGGCCTCGGGCAGCACACGGCGGCGGGCGGCGAGGTAGCCGCACAGCACCAGCGCGAAGAAGGGAATCGTGACGGCGAGGATGGACTGCACAGGGCCGCAAGTATCGCCGTGCGCAGGTCCTTCAGGGGGCCGAGGCCGGTGCCGCCGGCGGCAGCGCCGCGTTCTTGCGGCGCTGGATCTCGGCGATCAGCTCGTCGTACTGCTTGCCGGTCTCCGACCGGATCAGCGACGGCCCGATGCCCGGCGGCACCCAGCGGTTCGGCACGTACTCGCCGTGGAAGGTGATCACCGTGTGCTCGCGGTCCGGTGCGGTGAGCCGGGTCGTCGCCTCGTAGCTCTTGAAGTCGCCGCTGACCAGGTGCGAGCGGATCTCCTGCGGCGCGACCAACTCGACCGAGCGCACGCTGTGGAACGCGAAGTGCAGCAGGCCGTGGCGTGCCTCGCCGGATTGCTCGACCTGCAGCGCGTTGTTGTCATGGCCGATCACCGCGCTCGACTTCAGGTTCGAGACGAAGCCCGCCATGTGCTCGTAGTCGGTCAGCACCGCCCACACCTGCTCGCGCTCGGCCGCCACGCTCGCGCTGACGTCGAGCACCACCTTGTCGCCTTGCAGCAGCACCTGCACGTCGACCGGCTGGGCGTGCGCCAACGGACACAGCAGCAAGGCGGCAGAGGCGATGGCGCGGCGGACATCCATCGGGCGATGCTAAGCCCGCCGGCCCGGGTCTGCACGCGACACCGTTTTGCCTACACTGCCGCATGACCGCACACATGACCGCACCCCACCCGCTGAAGCTGTTCATCGCCAACAAGAACTACTCGTCCTGGTCGCTGCGCCCCTGGGTGCTGATGCGCACGCTGGCGATCCCGTTCGACGAGCAACTGGTGCCGTTCGGCGCCGGCTCGCAGGCGGAGGTCTTCGGCAGCTTCTCGCCCTCCGCCAAGGTGCCGTGCCTGGTCGACGGCGAGACGGTGGTGTGGGATTCGCTGGCGATCGTCGAGTACCTGGCCGAGGCGCATCCTGCGGCCTGGCCCGCCGAGCGCAGCGCGCGCGCCTGGGCACGCAGCGCGGCCGCCGAGATGCACTCCGGTTTCTTCACGGTGCGCAACCTCTGCTCGATGAACTGCGGGGTGCGCGTGCGGATCGACCCGTGGCCGCCCGCGCTGCAGGCCGAATGGGACCGGCTGTCGGCACTGTGGGACCAAGGCCTCGCGCGCTTCGGCGGGCCGTTCCTCGCGGGCCCGCACTTCACAGCGGTGGATGCGTTTTTCGCGCCGCTGGCGTTCCGGGCGCAGACCTATTCACCGGCGCTGTCGGCACGCTCGAACGAGTACCTCGCGCGATTGCTGGCCTTGCCGGCGATGCAAGCTTGGTACGCCGAGGCGCTGGCCGAACCGTGGCGCCACGCGGGCCATGAAGACGAACTCCTTGCGGCCGGCCGCGTGCTGCAGGACCTGCGCGCGCCGCGCTGACGCCGCGACGGCTCAGTGCGGCTGGCCGGCCGCGATCGCCGGAAACTCGCCGGCGTAGCGTTCGATCCATTCCATCGCGGCCTCTTCGGCCGTGAGCTGGCGGCCCTCGATGCGGCCGACCGACTGGCGGTAATCCTCGATGTGGCAGACCTGCTCGACCATGCGCGCGAGGAACGCGACCTCGGCATCGAGGAAGGTGACCCCCAGCTCGTAGCCGTCGATCTCGCTCGGCTCGCACCACGCGACGCGCGCATCGGCCTCGAAGGCCGGTTGCACATACGGAATGCGGATGCGCACATGCGCGCCCGGCGCCACCGCGCGGTCGACATGCACCGCAAGGCCGCCGGCGCTGATGTCGTGTGCATGGGCCGCGGCCGGGCCGTGCAGGTTCCCGGCGCCGATCTGGACCGGCAGGTCGACGGGGTGGCGGATGAACTGTCTCATGGTCGGCGCCAGTATTCGCGATCTGCGTCCGCCGCGCCAATAACCCATATGAAGGGGGGGACTCGCTTGCTTTATCCGGCCTGAGCACCCGCCCGGCCGGCCTCGACGCTGAAACGCGCCGCGCTGCGGATCGTCGCGCGCGGGTCGTTCGCATCGCTGACGACGCGCAGCGTGGCTTCGAGGCGCTGCGGGTCCAGCCGGAAGCTCATGTAGCCGCGCTCCTCACTGCGCGCGTAGTGGATGTGAGGGTTCAGCGGCAGCGCCGGATCGAGCCGGGACTGCGCCATGCCGTGGCTGGTGATCGAGGTGCCGCAGAACTCGGCGGCCAGTGGCGCCGCATCGCCGGGACGGCGCTTCAGGTCGGCCACGTAGTTGCAATGCACGTCGCCGCTCAGCACCACCGGGTTGGCGGTGCGCCGCTCGGCCAGCGTGTCCAGCAGCCGCTCGCGCGCGGCCGGGTAGCCGGACCAGCCGTCGGTCCAGAAGCGGCCTTCCTTGGTCCAGGTGAACGGCGCCATCAGCGTCTGCTGCGCGAGCAGGTTCCAGCGCACGTCGCCGCGCGCGAGGCCGTCGCCGAGCCACTGTTCCTGCGCAGCGCCGAGCAGCGTGCGCTGCGGCGCCGCCAGCTCCGGGCAGGCGGCGAGGTCGACCGTGCCGCCGCCGCCGCGGCCCGGTTTCTGGCAGGCCTGGTGGTCGCGGTACTGGCGGTCGTCCAGCACATGGAAGCGCGCCAGCGCGCCCCAGTCGTAGCGGTCGAATACCTGCGCGTTCGCGCGCACCGGCCGCGACGACGGCGGCAGCGGCATGTGCTCCCACCAGGCCTGGTAGGCGGCGGCGCGGCGCTCGAGGAAGTCCGGCGCGGCCGCATCGGCCAGGTCGTTCGCGTAGTCGTTCGCGACCTCGTGGTCGTCCCAGGTCACGATCCACGGTGCGGCGGCATGGATGCGCTGCAGGTCGGCATCGCCCTTGTACTGCGCATAGCGGGCCCGGTACTGCGCGAGCGTCGTCGCTTCGCCGCTGCCTTCGTGCAGGCGCACGCGGCCGGCCACCGGCGCGTACTCGTAGATGTAGTCGCCGAGGAAGACAACCAGGTCGGGCGCTTCGTCGGCCAGGTGTCGCCAGGCGGCGAAGTGGCCGTGGTCCCAGCGCTGGCACGACGCGATCGCGAAGGCCAGCGATTCGTTCGCGCCGGGCGGCGGCGCGGTGCGCGTGCGGCCGGTCGCGCTGCGCGCGCCGAGCGCGCTGAAGCGGTAGAAGTAGCCGCGCGACGGCGCCAGCTCGCGCGGCTGCGCATGCACGCTGTGGCCCCAGGCGGCCTCGGCGGTCTCGGTGCCGCGCGCGACGACCTGCGTGAAGGCCTCGTCGCGCGCCAGCTCCCACTGCACCGGCACGCGCGGCGGCAGGTCGGTGCCGACCAGCCGCGTCCACAGCACCACGCTGTCGGCGCGAGGTGATCCGGACGCGATGCCGAGCGCGAAGCGGTCGACGTCGGCGGCGCGCGCGGCGGGCACGAACCACGGGGCGCCGGCGCTGGCCGCGGCCCATTGCAACAGGCGGCGGCGGTCGAAGGAGGTGGGGGTCATCGGGAATGGGGCCTGGGGTCTGGCGGCTGGAAAGGGATCGCGTTTGTTCTATCACAGTCGCGCGGCCTCGCCGCGACGGAGGCTCGCCTATGATCGATGCGACTCCCCCCTTGCGAAGCTGTCCCCCGTGTCCTCCACCCCCGATTCCGTCTCCACGCTGAACAACGCCCAGATGGAGGCGGTGCAGCACCTGTCGGGCCCGTGCCTGGTGCTGGCCGGCGCCGGTTCGGGCAAGACGCGGGTCATCACGCACAAGATCGCGCGGCTGCTGCAGGCCGGCTATGCGCCGGGCCAGATCGCCGCGATCACCTTCACCAACAAGGCCGCGCAGGAAATGCGCGAGCGTGCCAAGTCGCTGATCGGTGCGCGCGCCGCGAAGCACCTGGTGGTCAGCACCTTCCACTCGCTGGGCGTGCGCATCCTCCGCGCCGAGGGCGCGCGCCTCGGGCTGAAGGAGAAGTTCAGCATCCTCGACAGCGACGACGTGCTCGGCATCCTGAAAGACGCCGGCGGCACCACCGACATCGCGATGGCGCGCCGCTGGCAATGGACCATCAGCCTGTGGAAGAACGAGGGCCTGGCCAGCGACGACGTGAAGCCCGAGACCGACGACGACGCGGTCGCGCAGAAGGTGATGAAGCGCTACGAAGAACGGCTCGCGGCCTACCAGGCGGTCGACTTCGACGACCTGATCGGCCTGCCGTACCGGCTGCTGAAGCGCGACGACGAAGCCCGTGCGACCTGGCAGAACACGCTGCGCTACGTGCTGGTCGACGAGTATCAAGACACCAACGCGATCCAGTACGAGCTGCTGAAGAGCATCGTCGGCGAGCGCGGCATGTTCACCGCGGTCGGCGACGACGACCAGAGCATCTACGGCTGGCGCGGCGCGACCATCGAGAACCTGCGCCGGCTGCCGCAGGAGTACACCGCGCTGAAGGTGATCCCGCTGGAGCAGAACTACCGCTCCACCGGCTACATCCTGCGCGCGGCCAACAACGTGATCGGCCACAACCCGAAGCTGTTCGAGAAGAAGCTGTGGAGCGCGTTCGGCGACGGCGAGCCGGTGCAACTGGTCGAGTGCGACAACGAGGAGCACGAGGCCGAGCGCGCGGTCGCGCGCATCCAGGCGATCCGGGCCAACGGCGCGGCCGACGGCGTGCAGTTCAAGGATTTCGCGATCCTGTACCGCGCCAACCACCAGGCGCGGGTGTTCGAGAAGGCGCTGCGCAAGGCCGAGCTGCCGTACAAGGTGTCGGGCGGCCAGAGCTTCTTCGACCGCGCCGAGATCCGCGACCTGTGTGCCTGGCTGCGGCTGCTGGTCAACAACGACGACGACCCGGCGTTCCTGCGCGCGGTGACCACGCCGAAGCGCGGCATCGGCCACCAGACGCTGGGCAGCCTCGGCGAGTTCGCCGGCAAGTGGAAGACCAGCCTGTACGAGGCGCTGTTCGCCGAGAGCCTGGGCACCGCGATCAATGCGCGCGCGATCGGCTCGCTGCACGAGTTCGGCCGCTACGTCAGCGATTTCGAATACCGCGCCCGCCACACCACCGGCTCGGAAGATGCCAAGGCCTTGCTGATGGGCTGGCTGAAGGACATCGACTACGAGAAGCACCTGTACGACGGCGACGACAGCGAGAAGGTCGCGGCCTCGCGCTGGTCGAACGTGATCGACTTCATCGACTGGATCGCCAAACGCTGCGGCGGCGAGATCGAGAACGACGGCGGCATGAGCATCGAGACCGAGCGCACCAGCGTGCTCGACGTCGCGCAGACCATCTCGGTGATCATGAGCCTGGCCGAGCGCGGCGAGGAGCAGGACGTGATCACGCTGTCGACGCTGCATGCATCGAAGGGCCTCGAATGGCCGCACGTCGTGCTGGCCGGCGTCAATGAAGGGCTGCTGCCGTTCCGCAGCGACGACGAAGAGATGACGCCGCAGCGGCTCGAGGAAGAGCGTCGGCTGATGTACGTCGGCATCACGCGGGCGCGCACGACGCTGGCGGTCAGCACGCTGCGCCGCCGCAAGCGCGGCCGCGATTTCGTGCAGGGCATCCCGAGCCGCTTCATCGGCGAGATGAAGCTGCACGAGGCCGGCCCGAAGGAAGACCCGCGCGAGAAGCTGAAGGCGCTGCGCGCCGCGGCGCTGGCGCGCGCCGAGCAGGCCAAGGCCACGGCGCCGGGGGCGGCATGAAGACGGCGGCCTGGGCGCTCGCCGTGCTCGCCAGCGCCGTGCTGGCGATCGCGGCCGGCGACGGGCTGATCGCGTCGCACTGGCTGTTCGTGTTCAAGCCGCTGACCACGCTGCTGGTCATCGCGTTCGCGTGGCCGCGCGGGGCCGATGCCCCGGCGCGGCGGCGCTGGATCCGCGTCGGGCTCGGGCTGTCGCTGGTGGGCGATGTCGCGCTGCTGTGGCCGGTGCAGGGTTTCCTGCCGGGGCTGGTGGCGTTCCTGCTGGCGCACCTGGCGTACATCGTCGCGTTCACGCGCGGCGTGCGCTTCGCGGCCTGGCCGGCGGCGTTCGCCGCGTATGCGGTCGTGGCGGGTGCGATCCTGTGGGCCCTGTGGCCGGGCATTCCCGACGCGTTGCGCGTGCCGGTGCTGGCCTACGTGGCCTGCCTCGCGACGATGGCGGCGCAGGCGTCGTGCGTCGGCCGGTTGGCGGCACTGGGCGGCGCGCTGTTCGTGGTCTCGGATGCGCTGCTGGCCACCCACAAGTTCGCGGCGCCGCTGCCGCTGTCGGCGCTGTGGATCCTGGCCACCTACTGGGTAGCGCAAAGCCTCATTGCCGCTTCAATGCGCGCACGCTGATCAAGCAACGCCCGCGGAACCGGCTTTGCCGGGCCGCCGGGTGGCGCCCCTTGGGGGCAGGAGCGAAGCGACTGGGGGGCACATCACATCCCCTTGAACAGCCCGGTGAAGCTGCGACTGACCTCCAGCTTCTCGCCGTGTCCCTTCACGCTGACCAGCTGGCGCCCGCGCAGGTCGCGCGTCACGCCGGCGATCGCCTGCGTGTTGACGAGCGTCGAGCGGTGGATCTGCCAGAACTGGTCCGGGTCCAGCTCGTCCAGCAGCTCCTTGATCGGCTTGCGGATCAGCGCCTCGATCGTCGCGGTCTGCACCCGGGTGTACTTCTCGTCGGAGATGAAGAACAGCACGTCGTCGACCGGGATCATCTGGATGCTCTGCCCGACCGTCGCCTGGATCCAGCGCAGCCGCTGCGGCGCGCTGCCCGGGTTCAGCTGCAGCGCGAGCTTCTGCAGCAGCTGCTGCATCTCGGGCCCGGCCACCGGCGGCGCGTCGTTCGTCGCGGCCCGCTGCGCGAGCCGCTTGCGGATGCGCTCGACCGTCAACGCGAGCCGCTCGCGCTCGGCCGGCTTCAGCACGTAGTCGACGACGCCCTGCTCGAAGGCCTCGACCGCGTACTGGTCGTAGGCGGTGATGAAGACGATCTCGCAGCCGTCCCAGTCGTCGTCGCCGGCGGCCAGCTGGCCGATCTGGCGCGCCGCCTCGACCCCGGTCATGCCCGGCATGCGGATGTCGAGGAAGACCAGGTCGGGCCGGTGCTGCGTCGTCAGCTCGACCGCCTCGAGCCCGTTCTTCGCTTCGGCGACGATCTCCAGTTCGGGCCAGACCTCGGCGAGTCGCGCGCGAAGCTGCTCGCGCATCAGCCGCTCGTCGTCGGCAATCAAAGCTCGGATGTTCATGCCCGGATCGTAGCCTCAGCCGAGGCCTGCGGAGGCTTCGGCCGGCGCTCCAGCAGCCGCCACACCAGCCACAGCAGCCCGGCGAGCAGCAGCACCGGCGACAGCATCAGCCCGGCGGCCAGCAGTGCCACCGCGATCGCGATGCCGACCGCCAGCGCCGCCATCAGCAGCGGCAGGCCGACGCCCACCATCAGCGCACACGGCACGACGACCGCCAGCACCAGCCCGGCCACCAGCAGGGCGGCGGTGGCCACCAGCCAGTGCCCGGCATGCAGGGCCGGCAGCCTCCACGGCTCGCCGTCGACGGTGACGTGGATGCCGTCGGTCGGCAGGCTGTGCAGCAGCGCCGCCGCCAGCAGGCCGGCCATCACGAGCGCACTCAGGGCGAGGCACAGCAGGACCTGGAGGATGCGTTTCATGCGGAGGCTCCTTCGTCGGACTTGGAACGGTAGGGCACGGTGATCGTCACCCGCGTGCCGCCGCCGGGGTTCTCGGCGACCGTCAGGCTGGCCTTGTTGCCATACAGCAGCTGCAGGCGTTCGCGGATGTTCGCGAGGCCGATGCCGGTGCCGGCGGTCGCGGCCTTGCCGAAGCCGAGGCCGGTGTCGGCCACCGTCACCGCCAGCTTGCCGTGCACGATCTCGGCGCCGACCGTCAGCGAGCCGCCTTCGGCCTTCGGCTCCAGCCCGTGCTTGATCGCGTTCTCGACCAGGCTCTGCAGCATCATCGGCGGGAACTCGGCCGACAGCAGGCCGTCGCTGACGCGCACCTCGGTCTGCAATCGCTCTTCCATCCGCACCTTCAGGATCTCCAGGTAGGGGCGGATCACCGCGAGCTCGCGGCCGAGGTCGCGGGTGGCCTGCGCATTGGCCTCGCGCATCGTCGGCATGCTGGCGCGCAGCAGCGCGATCAGGTTCTTCTGCATCTTGCTGGCGCGCGGCGGGTCGGTCTCGATCAGGTGGTCGATGCTGGCCAGCGTGTTGAACAGGAAGTGCGGTTCGACCTGCGCCTGCATCGCGGCCATGCGGGCCTCGATCACCTGGCGCTTCAGCGCCTCGGACTCGGCCATCTCGGTGGCCACCACCGCCTGCGCCTCGGCCTTGAAGCGGCCGGCCGCCATGATCTTGATGATCATCGAGATGAAGATCAGCAGGAAGGTGAAGCCGGGCAGGTGATCGCCGGGGCGGAAGCCCTTGATCGTGATGGTCTCCACCTCGTCGTCGGCGGCCATCTTCTCGAGCACGCGGTCGGCGGCCTCGCGCTGCGCATCGACCGCGGCTTCCTGCGCATCGGCGATCGCGCGCTGGATGTCGGCCTTGGCCTGCTCGACCGCGGCGCGCACCTCTTCGGTGTCGGCGTTCTTCGGCAGCTTGACCTCGATGCTCGGCACCGAGATCGTGATCCCGCTCGCGGCGGAGGCGGCCGCCGACGCCGCCGCGGCCGGCGACCCCGGGCCGATGCGCACGCCGCGGTCGTCGATCGTCACGCCGCCGGCGCGCACGCCCTGGTCGTCGATCTCCAAGGGCCCGATGCGCACGCCCTTGTCGTCGATCGTGACCTCGAACGGCTTGCCGGCGATGGTGACGTTGGCATGCTTGCCGGCGTCGGCCGACGACGCGGTGCTGGCCGGAGCGGCCGGGGCCGCCGGCGCCTTGCGCTTCGGGCCCTTCACCATGACGCGGTCGTCGGTCCAGCGCAGGTTGAACGGCGGCAGGTCGGACAGGATGCCGGAGGCGATCAGCGCCAGCACCGACAGCACGATGAAGCGCTTCCAGCTGATGCTGTCCAGCCAGCGGGCGTAGGCGCTGAAGCCGCGGCGAAAGGCCGGCAGCATCGAGCCGGTGAAGCCGGGGGCGGCGGGCGGGGTGGGAGGGGAAACCATGCGGCCACTGTAAGCGGCGGCACGGGGCCGGCGCGAGCGCCAGGCGACGGTCCGGCCGATCCGTCGGACAGGCTGCAACCAACCGCGACGGAACGATCCCGGATTGCCAGCTACAGGAAGCCGAGCTTCTTCGTGCCGAAGTTCTTCAGGTTCGGCAGCACCGTCGCCAGCTGCGCGTCGCTGGCGCCGAACCAGCCGAGCATCGTCGCGGCGTACTGGTCGACCGAGGTGGTCGGGATCCAGCGGCCCTGCAGCTCCCAGCTGTCCTTGCCGACGTCGTCCGGCCCGCCCAGCGTCAGCGTCGGGAAGCTGCCGTAGCTGGTACCGCCCTTCACCGCGCCGCCCAGCACCAGGTGGTTGCTGCCCCACGCGTGGTCGGTGCCGTTGCTGTTGTTCGGCGTGAAGGTGCGGCCGAAGTCGCTTTGCGTGAAGGCCGTCACCGCGTCGGCCATGCCGAGGTTCTTCATCGCGGCGTAGAACGCGCCCAGCGCATCGCCGACTTCCTTCAGCAGGTCGGCATGCGCACCGGTGGTCGGCGCGCCGCCGGCGACCTGGTTCGCATGCGTGTCGAAGCTGTCGATCGACGCGAAGAAGATCTGCCGGTTGCCCTGCACCGTGCCGTTGGCGGCGATCAGCTTGGCCACCTGGTACAGCTGCTTGGCCAGGCCGGTCTTCAACGTGCTGCCGGAGATCAGCGGCGCGAACGCGCTGTCGATCGCCGCCAGCGCGCCGGCGCCGCCGGGCGTCACCGCCACGGTCGCGGCCAGGCGGTCCGACACGCTGAAGGCATTGCGCTGCGCGGCCGCATAGGCGTCGGCCAGCGCCGCGTCCTGCGCCTGCGCGTACAGCGAGTCGATGGCCTTCTTGCGTGCGGTGTTCGACGCGTTGTTGGTCAGGTCCTTCGGCTGCAGGTTGTAGGCGCCGAAGGTCGCGCCCGGGTCGGGCAGCACCAGCGGCGTCTGCGCCGACGACAGCCCGAAGCGCGTCGAGCCGGCCACCGAGATCACCGGGTTCGCGGTGCCCAGCGCCTCGGACGCGCGGCCGCCCCAGCCGGTGCGGGTCAGCGAGTCGGAGCTGCCGGTCTCCCACAGGATCTGCTGGTCGGAGTGCGAGAACAGGTTGTCGGGCAGCAGGTCGGAGCTGCTCGCCGCGGCGCGGTACTGGTCCTTCGTCAGCGGCGAGTTCAGCGTGCCCAGGTTCAGCACCGGCGCGAGCTTGCCGTCGGCCCATGCGGTGGACAGCGCCGCGAGCGACGGGTGCAGCCCGTAGTTGATGCCGGCCAGGTTCACCAGGCTGGCCTTCGGGATCGCGAGGCCTTGCCGCACGTTGGCGTACTGGTCGTAGCGGCTGTCGGTCGGCACGATGGTGTTGAAGCCGTCGTTGCCGCCGTACATGAAGAGGCAGACCAGCGCCTTGTAGTCGGCCGCGTAGGCCGGCTTCGCGCCGAGCAGCAGGTTGGACAGCGTGCCGGTGCCGAGCGCGCCGGCCAGCGTGGCGCCGGAGCCGAGCAGCCAGCGGCGGCGGTCGATCGAGAGGGGGGCGGAAGAGCGGGTCATCGTGCAGTCCTCAGCGTTGGACCTGGTAGTTCGGCGAGCCGAACACCAGGTAGGCGGCCATCTTCACGCGGTTGAGCTTCTGGGCGTCGGTGTTCGCACCCGACACCGACACCGCGGCGATCACGTCGGTGCGCGGCCCGGCCGGCAGCGCCTGGCCGATCGCGAGCATCGACAGCCGGTCGACCAGCTTGGCCGCATCGGTCGCGTCGGCGGTGAAGGCCGACAGGTCGACCAGCGTGCCCACCGGGTTCGGCGCGCCGCTGTCGCCCGGCTTGGTGCCGCCCCAGTCGAACAGGTAGGTCAGGAAGTTCAGGCGCTCCAGCGCCGAGTTGGCGTTGTGGATGCCGAAGGCCGGGCCGACCAGCGCGGTGCCGGGCACCGGGTAGTCGGGCGGGTAGTAGTTGAAGACCGACGGCGGGCGGAACACATGCTGGCGCAGGCTGTCGCCCCACCACCAGCTCAGCGAGTCGCCGTCGGTGTTGCCGTTCAGCGCGCGCAGCGTGCCGGTGAACATCAGCGTCGGCTCGCGCAGCTTGCCGCTGTTGCGCGTCGCGGTCTCGGCGCGGGCCTCGCTGTCGAGCAGCACCGCGGCGACGGTGGCGGCCAGGTCGCCGTTCCTGCCGCTGCCCCAGCTCTTGTCGAAGTAGGTGTAGCGCCCGCTGCTGAAGGCGGCCGACACGCGGGCCACGTACTGCGGCGTCGGGTTGCTGGTGACGAGCTGCTGGATCAGCTGCTTGCCGATGAAGGGCGCGGTGTTCGGGTGCGCCATCAGGCTGTCGAGCACGGTCTCGAGCGCGGCCGGGGCCTTGGTGCCGGCGGCGAGCTTCGCGCCGCCGAGCAGGTCGCGCGCGGCGGTGTCGTGGAACTTGTCGACCGCGACCATGTCGCCGCCGTAGTAGCGGCAGTTCATGCCGGTCGGGTAGCAGCCGTACGAGGTGCTGCCGCCGGCCGGGTAGGTCCAGCCGGTCAGCGCGAACGCATAGGCGCGCACCGTGTCGTTGCTGTAGGTCGGCACGCACTTGCCGGTCTTCAGCGAACCGTCGGTGTTCAGCTCGCAGGTGCCGATCGAGAACAGCTGCAGCAGCTCGCGCGCGTAGTTCTCGTTCGGCGCGGCCTTGTCGTTGTTCGCGTTGTTCAGGAAGTCGCCCATCACCGGCGACAGCGTCACCTTCTTCAGCACGTCGCGGTAGTTGCCGAACGCGTTGTCGAGCAGGTTGTTGTAGTAGACGCGGAAGCCGTAGTTGCCGCTGACCTCGAGGCTGTTGACGACCACCACCTGCTGCAGCGCGAATGCGACGCGCTGGCGCAGCTGGTCGGGCTGCTTCACCGCGTTGCGGTAGAAGTCCCACAGCAGCGGCTCGGTCGAGAACCAGTCGCGCCAGCAGTCCTTCTCGTTGACGTGGGCGGGCAGCTCGCAGAAGTCGGTGCTGCTGGTGTTCTGGTGGATCTCGCCGGTCTTGCCGCTGGTGTAGCGCGAGCTGTTGAGCGCCATCTGGGCGGTGATCCAGCTGGCGGCGCCCTTCGATCTGATGTCGGTGACCAGCGTTTCGCTCGGGCCGAAGGTGGCCTGGTCGGCGAGGCGGACGGCGTCGCGCTGGGTGGCGGAGGCCGGGGCGGTGGGGGCGGGTGCCGGCGCAGGGGCCGGGGCGGGTGCAGGCGATGGTGCCGGGGCCGGGGCCGGGGCTGGCGCGGGTGAGGGCGACGGGGCAGGCGAGGGTGCAGGCGATGGGGCCGGCGCAGGTGATGGCGCAGGCGCAGGTGCCGGGGCGGGGGACGGCGATGGCGCCGGTGCAGGCGTCGGTGCATCCGAGACCGGCGGCGGGGCGCTGCTGTCCTCGCTGTCCTTGCCGCCGCAAGCGGCCAGCAGCGCGACGCTGAGAAAGGTGGCTGCCAGGTGTCGGCTTCGGTGGCCGTGGCTCAAGGCGTGGCTCAGGGCGTTTACAAACGGCATGACGCGTCTCGCTTGCTTGCAAATGTGGCGCTTCGTGTCAGCCGGTCACGCCCGTTCGGGACGTGTTCCGTCAGGACTCGGCGGTCATCCCCGGCGTCCGGGGTGCATGCAGCAAGGGCAGCAGGATCGGTGCCCGCGGGCTCAGGCGTCGTGCACGCCGGCCTCGTCGGCGCGCAGCGCGCCCTGCCCGGCCAGCTCTGCCACCAACTGCCGGCAGCCGGCCGATGCATCGGCGAAGCCGAGCTGCCGCGCGATGCCGGCGAACAACCGCGTGCCTTCGGCCCAGGCCAGCAGGCCCGGCCAGTCCTGCGAGCGCTGCTCCATCAGGTGGTACTTCAGCAGCACCTTCGCGCCGTGGCGCGCGTGGCGCAGCGGGTCGGCGCGGAAGCAGGCCAGCCGCGAGCGGGCGCGCGACAACGCACCGGCCACATCGTCGAACGGCGCGCCGTGGCCCGGCAGCACCCACCGCACCGGCAGGCGCTCGATCAGGTCGAGCACCGCTGCGACCTCGTCGAACGCATCGACGCCGTCGAGCTCGGGGAACACCACGCCGAAGCCGTTCTCCCACAACGCATCGGCCGAGACCAGCACGCCGTCGCGCTCGTCGAACAGCATCAGCGATTGCGGGTCGTGGCCCGGTGCCGCGAGCGCCTGCCAGCGGCGGCCGCCCACCTGCAGCACTTCGCCCGGCGCCAGCGACGACTGCGCGCTGAAGCGCTCGCAGCGCTGGCCGGTCGCGCGGTACGACAGCGCGTCTTCGTCCCAGGCCTGCACGGTGCGCCAGCTCGCGCGCGGCACCGTGATGGCGGCGCCCAGCGCGCGCTGCAGCGTCGCGTTGCCGCCGCAATGGTCGGAGTGCAGGTGCGTGTTGACGATGCGCGCCAGCGGCTCGCCGGCCAGCGCCTGCGTCACCAGCGCCAGCGTCTGCGCGGCGTGCAGGCAGTGGCCGCTGTCGACCAGCAGCGCGCCCTCGTCGGGCTCGCCGTGCAGCAGCACGTTGTTCGACGACAGCCAGCCGCGCTCCAGCACGACGACGCCGGCCGGCAGCGCCACCGTCATTGGCGGATCGCCTCGATGCCGATCTGCAGCTTCACGGTGTCGCCGACGAAGGGCAGCCCGTAGGTGATGCCGAAGCCGCTGCGCGAGAACTCGGCCTCGAAGTCGCCGCCGCAGACCTCGCGCTTCAGCACCGGGTGCGCGTAGCAGTTGAAGCTCGCGGCGCGCAGGCTCACCGGCTGCGAGGCGCCATGCAGCGTCAGCTCGCCGCGCAGTTCCACCGGCTGGCCGTCGGCGAAACGGAATTGGCTGGCGACGAAGTAGGCCTGCGGATGGTTCTTCACGTCGAGGAAGCTGCTGCTGCGCAGGATGGTGTCGAGCGGCGCGACGCCGCTGTTGATCGTCGCGGTGCCGATCGTGATCGACGCCTCTCCGCGCTGTGCCGCGCGTTCCAGCGTGACGTGGCCGCTGATCTCGTCGAAGCGGCCGCGGCTGGTCGAGGTGCCGAAGTGCCGCACCTCCCACTGGATGTGGGTGTGCGCCGGGTCGATCAGGTAGACCGCCGGCGTGTCGGCTGCAATCGAGGCCAGGGCAGGGGTGGGTTCGGCAGCGGCTTGCGCGGCCGCCAAGTGGGCGCCCGCCAGCAACGCGGCGCCCAGCAGGACGGACCGCGCCGATGCGGGTTTCACAGGAGTGAGGATGAACGACATGCGTGCTCTCGGTGCCGACGGGCTGTCGATAATGCGTCATCCGGCCGTTCGCTGCCGCCAAGGATGTCCATGCCCGCAGTTCCGGCGGAAACCTCCGAGTTCTCGTCGCACCCCGGTGCCGACCTGGCGCGTCGCATGGCCGACGAGCAGACGGCCCTGCTCTACCACCGCTCGCACACCGCCACGCTGACCGGCGTGCCGTTCGCGCTGCTGGTCTGCTGGGGGTTGATGCCGTACGGCACGCCGGCGCAGCTGTGGATCTGGTTCGCGATGCGCTGCAGCGTCTCCACCGTGCGGCTGGTGCTGCGCCAGCGCTTCTTCGCACAGGCCGAGCCGGCGACCCACCCGTGGCGCGGACGGCTGCTGGCGGTGCTGGCGCTGGACGGCTTTGTCTGGAGCCTGGCCGGCACCTGGCTGATCCCGCAGCAGCACCCGGACCTCGTCGCGCTGATGATGGCCTCGCTGGTCGGCGTGTCGGCGATCGCGGTGTTCGTGCTGCAGGCGGCGTCGTCGGCCTGCGTCGCCTTCCTGGTGCCGCTGCTGCTGCCGTCGGTGCTGGCGCAGGCGATGCAGGGCACGCGCGCCGGCATCTTCACCGCGATCGGGGTGCTGTTCTTCCTCGGACTGATGTTGTGGGAGGCGCGCCGTGCCGAGCTGCGCATCCGCGAACTGCTGCGGCTGCGCTACACCACCGACCGCATTGCCGAAGAACGCGCCGAGGCGCTCGCGCTGGCGCAGCGGCAGAGCAGCGTGAAGAGCCAGTTCCTCGCGACGATGAGCCACGAGATGCGCACGCCGCTGCACGGCATCCTCGGGCTCGCGCGGCTGTTGCGGCGCCAGCCCGAGGCGCCGACGCCGGCGCAGTGGGACGTGATCGAGCGCGCCGGCGAGCACCTGCTGGCGCAGATCAACGACATCCTGGATTTCTCGCACCTGCAGGGCGGCACCATCGTGCTGGCGCAGCAGCGCTTCGACCTGGCGCAGCTGCTCGACGACCTCATCGCGCAATCGTCCCTCGCGGCGAGCGAGCGCGGGCTGCTGCTGCAGACGCGGCTGACGCTGACGCGGCCGGCGCTGGTGATCGGCGATGCCGCGCGGCTGCGCCAGGTGCTGCAGCAGTTGCTGGGCAATGCGATCAAGTTCACCGAGGCCGGCTCGGTGACGCTGACCGTGAAGCACCATCCGGTGCGCGGGCGGGTGCGCATCGACGTGCGCGACACCGGCATCGGCATCGCGGCGGTCGACCGCGGCCGCATCTTCGACGCGTTCCAGCAGGGCGACAACTCGTTTCGCCGCCGCTACGGCGGCACCGGCCTGGGCCTGACGATCGCGCGCGAGCTGGCGCGGGCGATGGGCGGCGACCTGCTGTTCACCAGCGTGCCGGGCGAGGGATCGAACTTCCGCCTGACGGTGACGCTGCCGAGCGCGCCGGCGGATGCGCCGGCCGAGGCGGTCGCACCGAATGGCGCAAGGCTGCTCAGCGGCCATGTGCTGCTGGCCGAGGACAACCCGGTGAACGCGCTGGTGGCCGAAGCGGCGCTGCAAGGGCTCGGACTGTCGGTGCAGGTGGTCGGCGACGGCGAGCAGGCGGTGGCGGCGTTCAAGGCGCGCCGGCCCGACCTGGTGCTGATGGATTGCCAGATGCCGCTGATGGACGGCTTCGAGGCGGCCCGCCGGATGCGCGAGCATGAGCAGGAATCGGGCGACGGTCGGCGCACGCCGATCGTCGCGCTGACGGCCAACGCGATGGACGGCGACCGCGAGCGCAGCCTCGCCGCGGGCATGGACGACCACATCGCGAAGCCGTTCCGCGACGATGCGCTGTGGGCCACGCTGCGGCGGCTGCTCGCGACATGACCACCCCTCGCCCGGTGCCCGGCGCTCGGCCACCTGTCGCTCAGTGCCCGCCGCCCAGGTACGCAGCCTTCACCGCCGGATCGTTCTTCAGCCGCTCGGCCGGGCCGTGCACCGAGATGCGGCCGTTCTCCAGCACGTAGCCGTAGTCGGCGACGTTCAGCGCCGCGGCCGCGAACTGCTCGACCAGCAGCATCGTGACGCCTTCGCTCTTGAGCCGCGCGATGATGCGGAACACCTCTTCCACCAGGATCGGCGCGAGCCCCATCGACGGCTCGTCGAGCAGCACGATCTCCGGGTTCAGCATCACCGCGCGGGCCATCGCGAGCATCTGCTGCTCGCCGCCCGACAGCGTGCCGGCAAGCTGCTCGCGCCGCTCCTTCAGCCGCGGAAAGAGTTCGAGCGCGCGCTCCAGGTCGGCCTTGACGTCGCCGCGCGGGCGGCTGCCGGTCAGGCGGGGAAAGGCGCCGAGCGTCAGGTTGTCGGTCACCGTCATCGTCGCGAACACGCGCCGGCCCTCGGGCGAATGCGCGAGCCCGCGCTTGGCGATGTGGTACGACTCGAGGCCGTCGATGCGCTGGCCGTTCAGGCTGATCTCGCCGGCGCTCGGCTTGATCATGCCGGATACCGCGCGCATGGTCGTCGTCTTGCCGGCGCCGTTCGAGCCGATCAGCGTGACGACCTGGCCCTTCGGCACCTCGATCGAGATGCCGTGCAGAACCTGCACCTTGCCGTAGCCGGCTTCGAGCTTCTGGATGGTCAGCATGTCGTCCTGCTCACGTGGCTTGTCCACCGAGATAAGCCTCGATGACCTTGTCGTCGGCCTGCACCTGCGCCGGCAGGCCTTCGGCGATCTTCTGCCCGAAGTCGAGCACCGACACGGTGTCGCAGATGCTCATCACGACATCCATGTGGTGCTCGATCAGGATCACCGTGATGCCGTGCTCGCGGATCTTGCGGATGATCGCGATCAGCTCCTTGATGTCGGGCGCGGTCAGGCCGGCGGCCGGTTCGTCGAGCAGCAGCAGTTGCGGGTCGAGCGCCAATGCGCGGGCGATCTCGAGCAGCCGCTGCTTGCCGTACGGCAGGTTGCGCGCCTCCTCGTGCACCAGCCCGGCGAGGCCGACGAATTCCAGCAGCGCGAGCGCGCGCTGCGCGGCGGCGCGTTCCTCGCGCCGGTAGCGCGGCGTGTGCAGCGCGACGTCGACCAGGTGGCTGCGGAAGCTGTGGTGCAGGCCGACCTGCACGTTCTGCAGCGCGGTCATCTCGCCGAACAGCTGCACGTTCTGGAAGGTGCGGGCGATGCCCGACAGCGCGATGTCGGCCGAGGTGCGCCCGACCAGCGAGCGGCCGGCGAACGCGAGCGTGCCGCCGGTGGGCGTGTAGATGCCGGTCAGCACGTTCATCATCGTGCTCTTGCCCGAGCCGTTGGGACCGATCAGCCCGTGGATGGTGCCGCGCTTGACGCTCAGGTCGACGTCGTTCAGCGCCTTCAGCCCGCCGAATTGCATCAGCACGCCGTTGGCGACCAGCAGTTCCGGCGCGCTGTGCTGCGCGGCGGTCGACACGGCGTCTTTCGGTGCGGTGGCCGCATCGACGGCCGGCACCTCGACGCGGCTCTGCCAGTTGAGCGCATTGCGCACGAAGCCGATGATGCCGTCCTGCAGGTAGTACACGACGAACAGCGTGATGACGCCGAAGATCGACAGCCGCCAGTCGGTCATCGTCGTCAGCACGAAGGACACGCCGGCGAGCGCGAGGCTGCCGACGACCGGCACCGCCACCGAGCGCGGGGTGGCCTTGCCGCGCTTCAGTGCGACGGCGGAACCCGCCGCGACGCCGATCGCGATCAGCACCGCGACCCAGCGGAACAGCTCGATGTCGTCGAGCAGCTTGGGCAGCATCACGATGATGGCCGCGCCGAGCAGCGCGCCGCTGCGCGTCTTGCGCCCGCCCATGATGATGGCGAGCAGGAACAGCACCGTCAGCTCGAAGTTGTAGGTGTTCGGCGAGATGTACTGCTCGGAGTAGGCGTAGAGCGAGCCGGCCAGCCCGGCGAGGCCGGCGCTGATGACGAACGCATAGACCTTGTAGCGGTACACCGACACGCCCATGCAGTCGGACGCGACCGGGCTGCCGCGCAGCGCCTCGAACGCGCGGCCGAGGTGCGAGCGCAGGATGCGGTGCACGACGACGAGCGACGCGACCAGCATCGCGACCACCACCCAGTAGAAGCCGCGCTCGCCGAGCTGCAGGCCGAACAGCAGCGGCTTGTCGAGCTTGATGCCCATCGGGCCTTCGGTCAGGAAGCTCATCTCGTTGATGAGGATCTGCACGATGGTGCCGAACGCGAGCGTGACCATCGCGAGGTAGGGGCCGGTGACGCGCAGCGCGGGCAGCGCGAGCAGCGCACCGAAGAGCGCGGTGACGGCGATGGCGGCCGGCAGCGTGATCCACAGCGGCGCCGCCAGCTTCATCACCAGCACGCCGGCGGTGTAGGCGCCGATGCCGAACAGGCCGGCATGGCCGAGCGAGACCTGGCCGGTGTAGCCGACGACGATGTCGAGGCCGAACAGCACGATCGCGTAGATCATGATGGTCTCGACCAGGTGGATGTAGTACGGGTTCTCGATGCCGAGCGGGAAGGCGATGAGCGCGGCTGTGCCTGCGATGGCCGTGATGAGTGTTGTTCGTTTCATGTGCTGCTTCTGCGCGTCGCGGCGGGTGGGGTGCTGGGCTGGGTGCTCATGCCGGGGCGGTCGGCGCCCCCAGGGGGCGCCGACTGCACGAAGAAGATCGGCTTCGGGGGTGCATCGGCAAACCCCCTCCACTCACTTCGTTCGTTGTGGTCAAACACAGCCGATGAGTCAGTCTACGAAGCGCGCTGGCGCGCGCCACCCCCGAAGCCAATCTTCTTCGTCGCCCCAGAAATCGCCCCCAGCCCAGCACCCCACCCGCCGCGCAGACCCACCCGCTCTTGTTGGGGGGAAAAGATTGAACAGAAGGTGGACCCGGATTCCGCTGCGCTCCATCCGGGCTACGGCGCGTAGCCCGGGTGACAACCCGGGAATCAACACCCATTTGTTCGCTTGTCACACCCGAAGGAGCAGGGCGGTGCCCAAAGGCGCGGGTGGGGAGGCTGTGGAGCGCCAATAAAGAGGGGGCGCCGGAGCTGGCTGGCTTCATGGCCCGCGCGCGCAGCGCGCTTCGTGGACTGACTGTCGCCGACTGTTTGACCACAACGAACGAAGTG
>Ga0209050_1000221_pt1 | contig 126843 bp, 132 predicted proteins | sample Araplavi_mTSA_r2_FD_184276 | JGI IMG/M metagenome (GOLD analysis project Ga0209050, IMG submission 184276) | Arabidopsis root microbial communities from North Carolina, USA - plate scrape MF_Cvi_mTSA_r2 (SPAdes) (version 2) | ecosystem: Host-associated > Plants > Roots > Endosphere | place... | reverse complement strand
GCGGGTGCTGCGATGACGACGGCCTTCGTGTCGGCGCTGACCAACATCCCTGTGCGTGCCGACGTGGCGATGACCGGCGAGATCACGCTGCGTGGCGAGGTCACGGCCATCGGAGGCCTGAAGGAGAAGTTGCTCGCGGCTCACCGGGGCGGCATCAAGACGGTGCTGATCCCGGAGGAGAACGCGAAGGATCTTCAGGACATTCCGGAGAACGTGAAGAACCACCTCGAGATCGTGCCGGTGAAGTGGATCGACCAGGTGCTGGAGATCGCCCTCGAGTCGGCGCCGCAAGCGCTGGCCGATGAAGAGGTGCCGAAGGTCGACGGCAAGGCCGAAGCTGCGGGCACGCCTGCGGCACCGGCCACTGCGCCTGCGACCGATGCGCTGAAGCACTGAAGAAAGTTTGAAAAAAATCGGCCGCTCTTGCGGATCGGCCGATTTTGAACATATACTGTGAGTCTTGGTTGATACAGCAAAGCAACTGCAGCGAAGCGAAGGCTTCAAGCAAGCAGAGCGAGTTGATCAAGGGGTCGAAAGATCCGGCAAAGCGGGAGTAGCTCAGTTGGTAGAGCGCAACCTTGCCAAGGTTGAGGTCGCGAGTTCGAGCCTCGTCTCCCGCTCCAAATTCAAAGGGAAGCTTTCGAGCTTCCCTTTTTGCCAAGATGACCCAAGAGCTTCACTTGGGTATTCGAGGCAAGACAAGTTGAGCGGGGCGCGGTAGCAAAGCGGTTATGCACCGGATTGCAAATCCGTGTAGGTCGGTTCGACTCCGGCCCGCGCCTCCAGAATTCTTCAAGACGCCTCGCCTTGCGAGGCGGTTTTGTTTTCGAGCAGGCGGGAGCGCCGCTTGCCACCAATGCTCGCTTGTTCCATGAACAGGAGAGCCGACGTGGCAAAGTTCATCACGATTGGATATGGAGACGAGGCCGGCTACAACAGGACCGGCGCCTCCGAACGAGAAGCGGCACACGCCCACGACGCACGGTTGCGCGCCGCCGGGGCATTGATCGGCGTGGCGGGTACCCCGGTGCAGGTGAGAAACCACGACGATTCGGGCGTTCAGACAACGGCCGGCCCGTTCTTGCGAAGCAGCCTGCCTATCGCAGGATTCGCCGTCATCGACGCGATGGACATGCAGGAAGCCATTGCGTTGGTTTCGAAGACGCCGTGTGCTGTCGCGCAGGGCGTCGTTGAAGTCTGGCCGCTTCAGGACATGCCCTGAGGCCCTGCAGGAGCCGGATCATTCCTGGCTATTGGAGGAGGTTGCTGGTGCTGCTGCACCTTCTTCATGCGGTCCGGCCCCTGGTTGCTGACGCGCCAGCCCACGATGCGTTTGGCGAAGACGTCGCAGTGCGCGGCAGCTGCCCCTCCCGAGCCAGTGGCCTCCAGACCTTGTCGGGCCCGTAGACCTGCATGTTGGCCTGCCAGACGCGCTCGATCTGCGAACCCGGAGCGTCGTCGCTCCGGGCCCGTGGGCAGCGGCGTTCAGGCCAGCCCCCGAGCACTGCGCACCACCGGTACTCCGATCATGTAGAGGGCTCGCCAATCCGGAGTGGCGGTGCTCGCTGTATACAGTGTGAGCCGGTCGGCGTTGTCACGTAGGTGCCGAGAAAGCGCCAGCACCATTGCTGCCAGCCCCGTCACGACGGGCTCGTCGGCCTGAGCTCGATGGCAAAACGTGTGGTGAATTCAGTCGTCAGGTCCTTTGAGGTCGCGGGCCAGATTCTCGATGTCGGTGCGTGTTGAAGTGGAATCGGTATTTGTATTGAGAACACGTTCGCCATTGACATACGTCACTATAAAGTTCGATATTTCATCGTCTGAATACTCATAATATGATTCGCCCCTCATGCATCCGATTGACATCAATCGGTCGGGAGAGAAATTCATGGGGAGCAGCTTTACCTTGGTATGCCTTTCGGTGCTGCTGACGGGAACATCAGGCAATACCAACGAAAGAGCTTCCGCATTGTCCTGACCGCTGCACTGCACGAGGCTCACCTGCGACGCGTTGCTCACGACGATGGCGGTCTCCGTCTCGAGATCCTCCATCTGGCGTTTTCTTTCTGCACGGTCGGTCAGCGTCGCTATGCGGGCATATTGCTTGGACAAGAGAATTGGAGCGATGGCCCTCGTGATCCCATGCTGGACGACGTCTTTATTGATCGAGGCCAGACGGCCAGCCGTTGCCTGATCGAAGACTATGCACAGTTTGCGCGAGCGCTTCAATAAATCTACAACGGCTTCCTTGGGCAGTGAGCGAAGCTCATGAGGGCTGACATAAGGAATACCCAAGCGCTTCGCGAACTGTTGGGCCGAACCGGCGAGAACATCATTGGTCGGTCCACCACCGGTATTTGGAAGGTATGTCGAGAAACTTCGTTCGTCGACGCCTTGAACGCTTCTGAACAGCGGGACGGAAATCGCGCCGCCGCAAGGTGGTCCGATTCCGATGACACGCCGTCCAAGACCGGTCGAACTCAGCCTTCCACGTCTCAAATTCTGCATGTATCCCCCTGTCGCACGTTGTTGTCGATCAGCGTCGGGTGCCAAGTCCGCAACTCGACGCCTGACTATGTTCAGGCATACCGGCTGGCAGGAGGAAATTCGCCCTTGTGGCGTCATGGCCGCGGCCCCTCAGGCTGCTCATCGATACCGGACGTGGAGCGTCAGCGCATGCTGCGATGCGCCGGGCATTCCGGCAGTTGTCGGGTCACCTGAGACAGGTCGAAGGTCTCACGCTCCAGCGTTGCGGGCTTCATCGACAAGCATCGTGTTCGCGTTGACGACGCGGCATCAGTGCTATCCGGCGCGCTGTTCAATTGACCGCGCCACTCGTCTGCGTCTCCAGCAGATGCCGCATCGCCGTGCGCATCAGCGGATCGCCGCTGTCGGCCAGCGAACTGGCTTCCAGGTGCCAGATCGGGTCGCCGATCAGGTAGGTGCACATGATCTTGAGGTCCGGGCAGCAATCGTCCGGCAGCGTGTTCAGGAAGTGCAGCGCATCGAGCGGCTGATTGCGCAGGATCGGGATGAAGGCGCCGATGGCGAGTGCGGCCGGCGCAACGTTCGGCAGGTCGCGCAGCTGGAACCAGATCGCTTCGGCGCGGTCGAGTTCGTGGGCCGTGATCGTGGCGATCATCTCCGCGCTCAATTGCGCGATGTCGTCTTCGGTGTGCGGGCTCATGACGGGCCTCCGGAAAGCGGTCCGCCGTATCGCGGACGCATCAAGGGTGCCGGACGCGGCCGCAGCGCGGCCTGTCCGGCGGTTCGATCTTCAAGGTGTCGAGCCGGGTCAGTCGTTCCCGCCGGCGCCCGGAATCATCGACTTCAGGCGCTGCATGATGGAGCTGGCGGCGCCGCCAGGGCCGCCTTGCTCGGCGCCCTGGGCCTGGCCGCCACCACCACCACCACCGAACATGCTGGCGATGCCTTGCAGGCCGGGGGCCTTGCTCAGCATGCTGGTGGCGGCGGGAAGGGCGCGGCTCAGTGCGAGACCGATTGCGGGAATGGGCATGTGAAATCCTTTCAGTGGGGACGCTGTCGGGGTGACAGCGCTGAAAGGAAGTCTCGCCGGCGAGGCGCCGGCGTCGCGGCTCCAAAGCGAAGCGCGCGATGCCGGGCCGAAACTCAGGGCCTGACCTGGTCGATCTGCACCGCGACGCCGGTGGCGCCCGGCTTCACCACCGGTCCCTGACCGATCAGGTCGCCGGCCGAAGGCGTCGCGCTGCCGTTGCGCGACACCCGCACCTCGATGCGCACCTCGGGCACGCTCGACAGCTTGAACTGCGGGCTCATCGCGGTCGAGTCGTCGAGCACGAAATCCATCGGCAGGTCCGACACCAGCCCGCGCTTCACCGCCAGCGGCATGCGCGGGCCCTGCGGCGCGCGCGCGAACACGAACACCGTGTCGCCCGGCTGCACCTTCGATGCCAGGGAAGGGGACAGCGTCACGCGCCCGCTGACCGACGCCGCCGTGCCGGCCGCCGGCTTGTTGGCAGCGGTGGCGGCCGTGGTGGGGGCAGGCGCCGACGCGCGCGCGGCGGATGCCACCGGCGCCGAAGCCGCGGCCCCCGCCGTGCCGCCGCGGATCTCGGCCAACGTCTGCACGATGAACTTCGCGTAGTCCGACTCCGGCGGCAGCATCGGCAGCAGCTGCTGCCATTGCGCCGCGGCCGTCTTCATGTCCTGCCGCTGGTACGCCGCGGTTGCCGACATCGACAGCGCCATCGCATTGTTCGGGTCGATCGCCAGCGCCTGCTGCACCAGCTTCAGCGGCTTGCCCTGCAGGTCACCGTTCGCCACCGTCGCGAGGACGTCGGCGTACTCGGTCAGCAGCACCGGGTCGCGGTCCAGCATCTCGGCGCCGACGTGCTCGAAGGCCTTCGCCGAGTCGGCCGGCCGGCCCATCGCGCGGTACGAGCGGGCAAGCACCATCCAGGCCTTCGGATCGTCCGGGTTCTTCTCGACGCGTGCCGCGAGCGCGGCGATCATCTGTTCGATCTGCTGTTGCGTCACCTCGCCGCGTTGCGCGGGCGGCGCCGGCGGGTTCAGCGCGGCCGGGTTGCCGCGCCACGCGTAGATGCCGGTGGCCAGCAGCGGCAGCGCCACCGCGAGCGCGACCATCGTGCCGCGCCCCGAGCTGCGCGGCGCGATCGCCGGCTCGGCGGCGCCGGCATCGGCCAGCAGGCGCTTCTGCAGCTCGCCGCGCGCCTGTTCATGGTCGGCGGCCTGGATGGTGCCGGCCGCGAGGTCGCGGTCGAGCTCGGCCAGCTGGTCGCGGTAGACGGCGGTGTTGGCCTCGCGGGCGGTCGATTCGGCGGCCTGCGCGGCGCGCCGCCAGGGCCGCAGCAGCACGAGCAGGGTGGCGGCGACGAGCAGCGCCGCGGCGATCAGGAAAGTGGCCATCTCAGGGGCGCTCGGTGGTTGTGGGGTCGTTGTTCAGGAGCGCCATCGCGCGCTGTTGCTCCTCGGCGGTCAGCGCGACGGCATCGGGCGCCGTGCGGCGGCGCAGGAAGGCGACCAGCGCGACCAGCCCGCCGCCGAGCAGCACGAACGGGCCGAGCCACAGCAGCCAGGTGGTCGGCTTCATCGGCGGCCGGTAGCGCACGAAATCGCCATAGCGGCTGACCAGGAAGTCCATCACCTCCTGGTCGGTCTTGCCCTGGCGGATCAGCGTGCGGATCTCGCGGCGCAGGTCTTCCGCCAGGTCGGCGCGCGAGCCGGCCAGCGATTCGTTCTGGCACACCAGGCAGCGCAGCTCTTCGGCGATGCCGACCAGCCGCGCCTCGACGACCGGGTCGTCGGCCAGCGGCGGGGCATCGGCGGCGTGTGCGCAGGCGAACGCGATCGCCAGCGCGACTCCCATCATCAGCCGCTTCATGTGCCGAGTTCCTTCAGCATCGGGATCACTTTCGAGCGCAACACGTCGTCGGTGAGCGGGCCGATCTGCTTGAAGCGGATCGTGCCGGTCTTGTCGATCAGGTAGGTCTCCGGCACGCCGTAGACGCCGTAGTCGATGCCGACGCGCCCGTCGGCATCGACGGCGGTCGCGACATACGGGTTGCCGAACTCGGTCAGCCAGCGCTGCGCCTCGTCGCGCTTGTCCTTGTAGTTCAGGCCGACCACCGGCACCAGGCCGAGCTTCGCGAAATTGACGAGCACCGGATGCTCCTGGCGGCACGGGCCGCACCAGGTGGCCCACACGTTGAGCATCCAGACCTTGCCGCGCATCTCCTGCGGCGTGAACTTCGCCGCATCGGCCGCGGTCGCGGCAGAAGCCTCGAGCCGCGGCAGCGAGAACATCGGCGCCGGCTTGCCGATCAACGGCGACGGCACCTCGTGCGGGTCGTGGTTCAGGCCGATCGCGAGGAACAGCGCCAGCACCGCGAACAGCCCGAGCGGGATCAGGAAGTATTTCTTCATGCTGCCGCTCCGGTGGCACCCGATAGCGTCGCGCCGACCCGCTGCTTCAGCTTCAGCCGGTAGCGCTTGTCGCTCGCGGCGAGTGCGCCGCCGGCGGCCATCAGCAGGCAGCCGAGCCAGATCCACACGACGAAGGGCTTGTAGTACACCCGCACGCTCCAGGCCGCGGCCTTGCCGCCGGAGCCGGCTTCCAGCGGCTCGCCCAGCGAGACGTACAGGTCGCGCGTCAGGCCGCTGTCGATCGCGGTCTCGGTCATCGGCATCTGCGACGACGCGTAGTTGCGCTTCTCGGGGTGCAGCTTGTTGAGCACCTGGCCGTCGCGCGACAGCTCGACGTCGCCGCGCTGCGCGATGTAGTTGGGCCCGCGCACCTCGTCGACGCCGAGCAGCTTGACGGTGTAGCCGCCCAGCGCGACGGTTTCGCCGACCGCCATGCGCACGTCCTTCTCGACCTCGTAGCCCTTCACCATCGTGACGCCGACGACGAACACCGCGATGCCGACGTGGGCCAGGTGCATGCCCCAGTACGCCCGCGGCGGCCAGCCCGATTTCAGGCGGGCGCGGATCTGGAACACGCTGCTCGCGACGATCCACACCGCCAGCAGCAGGCCGAGCGCGACCAGCGGCGACCAGTTGCCGACGAACATCGGCAGCAGCGCGCCCAGCACGACGGCGATGCCGGCGGCCATCCACAGCCGCTGCGACATGTCGCGCGCATCGGCGTGCTTCCAGTTCGCGACCGGGCCGATCGCGATCAGGAACAGCAGCGGCACCATGATCGGCACGAACACCGCATTGAAGTAGGGCGGTCCGACCGACAGCTTGCCCAGGCCCAGCCCGTCGATGATCAGCGGGTACAGCGTGCCCAGCAGCACCGAACCGGCGGCCACCATCAGCAGCACGTTGTTGATCAGCAGCAGCGTCTCGCGCGACATCAGCGCGAACGCGCCGCCCAGGCCGACCTTGGGGGCGCGGTACGCGAACAGGCTCAGCGAGCCGCCGATCACCGCGCTCAGGAACAGCAGGATGAAGATGCCGCGGCGCGGGTCGGTCGCGAAGGCGTGCACCGAGGTCAGCACGCCGGAGCGGACCAGGAAGGTGCCGAGCAGCGACAGCGAGAACGCGCAGATCGCGAGCAGCACGGTCCAGTTCTTGAAGCTGCCGCGCTTCTCGGTGACGGCCAGCGAGTGGATCAGTGCGGTGCCGACCAGCCACGGCATGAACGACGCGTTCTCGACCGGATCCCAGAACCACCAGCCGCCCCAGCCGAGCTCGTAGTAGGCCCAGTACGAGCCGAGCGCGATGCCGAGCGTCAGGAAGGTCCAGGCGACGTTGGTCCACGGCCGCGACCAGCGCGCCCAGGCGGCGTCGAGCGTGCCGGCCAGCAGCGCGGCGATCGCGAAGGCGAACGCGACCGAGAAGCCGACATAGCCCATGTAGAGCATCGGCGGGTGCACGATCAGCCCCGGGTCCTGCAGCAGCGGGTTCAGGTCCTGGCCTTCGACGGCGGCCGGGATCAGCCGGTCGAACGGGTTCGACGTCAGCAGCATGAACGCGAGGAAGCCGGCGGCGACCAGCCCGAGCACGCCGATCACGCGCGCGACCATCGGCAGCGGCAGCTGGCGCGACAGCAGGCTGACGGCGAGGGTCCAGCCATTGAGCATCAGCAGCCACAGCAGCAGCGAGCCTTCGTGGCCACCCCAGACGGCGGCGGCGCGGTAGGCGGTGGGCAGCTGCGAGTTGGAGTGCTCGGCGACGTACAGCACCGAGAAGTCGTTCGAGACGAAGGCCTGCATCAGGCAGGCGAACGCGAACGCGACGAGCAGGAACTGCGTCTGCGCCGCCGGCCGCGCGAGCGAGGTCCACGCGACCTTGTTGCGGTGCGCGCCGACGATCGGCAGCACGCCCTGCACGATCGAGACGAGGAAGGCGAGGATAAGCGCGAGGTGGCCGAGTTCGGGAGTCATTTGAGTGTGTTCCTCATCTTCTTGGCTTGCTCGACCGCATGGGCGGCCTCGGGCGGCATGTAGTTCTCGTCGTGCTTGGCGAGCACTTCGGTCGCGACGAAGCTGCCGTCGCCTTCGAGCTTGCCCTGCACGACCGCGCCCTTGCCCTCCTGGAACAGGTCCGGAAGGATGCCGGTGTAGCGGATCGCCACGTCCTGGGCGGTGTCGGTGATGACGAAGCTGACCGTCATCTGGTCGCGCTTCAGCGTGCCCTGGCGCACCATGCCGCCGACCCGGAACGCGCGGTCCTTCGGGGCTTCGCCGGAGACGACCTGGGTCGGCGTGAAGAAGAACGCGACGTTGCTGTTCAGCGCGTTCAGCACCAGGGCGGCAGCGGCGCCGAGGCTGGCGACGGCGCCGACGATGATCGCGAGACGTTTGTGGCGAGGCTTCATGTGTGCTTGCTTCCTGTCATGCCTCGTGCTGATCCTTGAGGGATCGCAACAGTTCCCGCCGCTGCTGGCGCAACAGCAGGCTTTCGACCAGCATCGCCAGCGCACACGCGCCGAAGCTGCCCCAGACGTAGAAGGCGTAGCCGCCCATCGCGAAGAAATCACCCACGCTGTTCCACTGCATCACGATGCCTCCACGGCTTGACGAACCCAGTCGGCATGGCGTTCGCGTTCGAGGATGATGTTGCGCACCCGTGCCAGCGCGACCGCGATCGCATACATCCAGAAGGCCAGCGCCATCAGCAACATGCCCCACAGCATCGTGACGGCCATCGACGGCGACTTCGTCATCGAGATCGTCGCGCCCTGGTGCAGCGTGTTCCACCACTTCACCGAGAAGTAGATGATCGGAACGTTCACCACGCCCACCAGCGCCAGCACCGCGCCGGCGCGGTCGGCCCGCTTCGGGTCTTCGATCGCCGCCTGCAGCGCGAGGAACCCGAGGTACAGGAAGAACAGGATCAGCTCCGACGTCAGCCGCGCGTCCCACACCCACCAGGTGCCCCACATCGGCTTGCCCCAGAGCGATCCGGTCAGCAGCGACAGCAGCGCGAACAGTGCCCCGGTCGGCGCCAGCGCCGAGGCCATCATCGACGACACCCGGGTGTTGAACGCGAGGCCGATGCCGGCCCAGAACGCCATCGCGCAGTAGATGACCATCGACATCCAGCTTGCCGGCACGTGCACGAAGATGATCCGGTAGCCCTCGCCCTGCGTCGCATCGGTCGGCGCGACGAAGAAGCCGATCCACAGGCCGGCGATCGTGAGCAGCGCAGCCAGGCCTGCAAACCAGGGCTGCAGCTTGCCGGCAAGGGGGTAGAAGGTCGCTGGCGATGCATAGCGCATCCAGGAGCTGGCGGAGTTCTTTTCCATCATTCGATTGCAATGCGTAAGGCCGCGGTGGTGGCCCAGGGTGCGAAGAATACGGCGAGCGCCAGCAGCGCCCCGAGGATCGACAGCTGCGCCGACGAGCCCAGCCCGGCACTCTGCGCCTCGACCGCGCCGGCGCCGAAGATCAGCGTCGGCACATACAGCGGCAGCACCAGCAGCGCGAGCAGCGTGCCGCCGCCGCGCACGCCGAGCGTCAGCGCGGCACCGATCGCGCCGATCAGGCTCAGCACCGGCGTGCCCAGCAGCAGCGCCAGCATCAGCACCTGCAGCTCGCCGGCGTCCAGGTTGAACTGCAGCCCGAGCAGCGGCGCCAGCAGCACCAGCGGCAACCCGCACAGCAGCCAGTGCGCCGCGATCTTGCCGGCCACCAGCAGTGCGAACGGGCGCGGCGACAAGGCCATCTGCTCCAGCGTGCCGTCGGCATGGTCGCTCGCGAACAGCCGCGGCAGCCCAAGCAGCGTGGCCAGCAAGGCCGCAACCCACAGCACGCCCGGGCCGATGCGGCGCAGCATCGCCGGCTCCGGCCCGATGCCGAGCGGGAACAGGCTGACCACGACGACGAAGAAGAAGAGGGCGGTGACGACCTCGCTGCGCCGCCGGGCGGCCAGCAGCAGGTCACGGCGCAGCGCGACAAACAGGGTGTTCATGCGGCGAGGCTCACGAACTCGCCGGCCGGCAGCGGCGCCGGCTGGTGGCTGGTCAGGATCGCCAGGCCGCCCTGCGCCAGGTGCGCGCCGATCAGTTCGCCCATCAACTCGACCGCATCGGTGTCGAGGGCGGCGAACGGCTCGTCCAGCACCCACAGCCTGGCCGGGCGCACCAGCAGCCGGGCCAGCAGCACGCGGCGCTTCTGGCCGGCCGACAGCACGCGCGTCGGCAGGTGGCCGCGCCCGCGCAGCCCGATGCGGCGCAGCGCGTCGCCGGCCTGGGCGTCGTCGAGCGCCACGCCGTCGATCGCGCAGGCCTGCCGCAGGTTCTCGAACGGCGTCAGCTCGTCCTTCACCGCCGCGTGGTGGCCGAGGTACAGGCAGGCACGGCGAAAGTCGTCGCCGGCCTCGCGGATCGGGGTGTCGTTCCAGCGCACCTCGCCGTCATCGGGCGGGTTCAGGCCGACCAGCGTGCGCAGCAGCGTCGTCTTGCCGGCGCCGTTCAAGCCGCCCACCTGCAGCCAGCGGCCGGGCGCGAGCGACAGGCTCAGGTCGGCGAACAAGGTCCGGTCGCCGCGCGAGCAGCGAAGGTGATGGGCACTGAGCATGAAGGGGGGATGAGGAGGCGAGTGAAACGAGGGAAAACCAGGAGTCGGATATTGGGTGGGTCAAGCCCAGCCCGCGAGTATCGGTGCCCTCGCGAAACCTCACATCAGGAACAGCACGATCTGCGCCACGGCCTCCGGCCGGTCCAGGTCGCCGCATCCGGTTTCCTTCGTTCACATCTGATTCAGATCTCGTCTGGACGAGCAAAAACGGTCACCGTTTCTTCTGGAACAGGATGTAAGGTTGCGCCCGTTTGCCAACTATTGACACATTTTCACGGGTTTCGGGGACGAAGATCCGCTCCGCCATGCAGGCACGTGACCTGCGTAGGACATGGATCAAGAAACGGTCAACGATTCCGAGGGAATGAAGTGCAGTTGGTTCCGGAGGGCCTCGTGTCCAGCAAGCCAGTCAGGTCGATCAACCGCGCCCAGCACGCCGAAACGGCCGTGCGGGGCGGTGGCTGGCTGCGCCGCGAGGAAGCCATCATGGGCACCTCGGTCTCGGTCGAACTCTGGAGCGACGACCGCAGCGCCGGCGAACTGGCCATCGCGGCCGTGATGGCCGACATGCAGCGCATCGACTGGACCATGAGCCCGGTGAAGGCCTCGTCCGAGCTGTCGCGCATCAACCGCGAAGCCGCCGCCAAGCCGGTGGCGCTCAGCAGCGAGCTGTACGGCCTGCTGGAACGTGCACAGTATTTCTCGCAGCTCTCCGACGGTGCGTTCGACATCACCTTCGCGAGCGCCGGCCAGCTGTACGACTACCGCGAGCAGCGCGCGCCGGACGAGGCCGAGCTGGCCACGGCCCGCGCCGCGATCGGCTGGCAGCAACTGCTGCTCGACCCGCAACACAAGACAGTCCGCTTCGGGCACCCCGGCATGCGCATCGACCTGGGCGGCTTCGCCAAGGGCCATGCTGTCGACCGCGCGGCCGCGATCCTGCGCGGCCACGGCATCCGCCATGCGGTGGTGGCCGCCGGTGGCGACAGCTACGTGCTCGGCGATCGCCGCGGCCGCCCGTGGAACATCGCGGTGCGCGACCCGCGCCGCCCCGATCAAGTGGTCGCGGTGCTGCCGCTCGAAGACGTCGCGATGTCGACCTCGGGCGACTACGAGCGCTTCTTCGAGCGCAACGGCGAGCGTTTCCATCATGTGATCGACCCGAAGACGGGGCGGTCTGCACACGGCCTGCGCAGCGTGACCATCCTCGCCGAGGACGGGCTCACCAGCGAAGGGCTGTCGAAAAGTGTTTTCGTGAAAGGCCTGGCAGAGGGCATGCGGCTCGTCGAGTCGCAGGAGGGCGTCGATGCCATCGTGATCGACGCGGAAGGTGTTCTGCATTACTCCTCCGGCCTGCTGGGCGCCGCCCCGCAGTCCGGCAACCCAGGCCGGCAGTAAGACGACCGGCCGCATCGGAGGCGAGAAGATGAAGTACCCCACAGCAACCCAGGTCCCCGCGAGCGATCGCAGGGCGCACCGAGGCAGCCTCCGGTTCGCGGGCGCGGCGCTGGTCGCCACCGTGGCCGCCGTGCTCGCTGCCTGCGGCAGCGGCAGCAGCGATTCCACGGTGGAAGGCGACGTGCCGCTCGCGTACACGCAGCGCGTCAACACGATGGGCATGAACCCGACCAACGGCGCCCCGTACGCCCAGGGCGGCGACCTGATGATCCGCGAGAAATCCTCGCCGAGCGCGCCCGAGCACAACATCACGAAGGACATCACCCAGGGCCACGGCGACGTGTCCGACCCCGAGGTGTCGTTCGACGGCAAGAAGATCGTCTTCGCACTGAAGTGCGAGACCTCCAACACCTCGATGATCGACGGCGCCAAGGCCTGTACCGGGCGCTGGAACATCTGGGAATACGACATGACGAAGGGCGGCATGACCGGCGGGAGCTTCAAGCGCCTGACGAACTCGACCACCGCCGACGACGTCGACCCGGCCTACCTGCCCGCGGGCAAGGGCTTCGTCTTCACGTCGAACCGCCAGGGCACGTCGTTCTTCAACCAGGGCGTCGGCGGCGACCGCTTCGCGCTGGACGAGTACGAACGCGAGCGCGTGTTCAACCTGCACACGATGGACGCCGCCGGCGGCGCCATCACGCAGATCTCGGTCAACCAGAGCCATGACCGCAACCCGGTCGTGCGCCCCAACGGCGACATCATGTTCTCGCGCTGGGACCACGTCGGCATGCGCAACCACTTCAAGGTGTTCCGCGTGAAGCCCGACGGCACCGACATGTTCGTGCTGTACGGCGCGCACAGCGACGGCAACAGCTTCCTGCACCCGCGCGACATGGACCCGAACGGCAAGTTCAAGGGCTTCCTCGCGTCCGACCTGATGCCGCTGTCGCGCACGAAGGAAGGCGGCGGCCTGGTCATGGTCGATGCCGCCAACTATTCCGAACAGAACACGCCGGCCAACCCGGGCGTCGCACCGCAAGGCGGCCAGTACTACCCGACGGCGGAAACGCTGAACATCGGCGGCGGGCTGTCCGAATTCGGCCGCATCACGACGCCGTTCCCGCTGTGGGACGGCACCGACCGCGTGCTGGTCGCCTTCCGCCCGTGCGAGGTGACGAAGAACGGCAAGGTGGTGCCCTGCGCCTCGCTGACCACCGAAGAGAAGGCCCGGCTGGCCGATGACAACCGGCTGGCCAGCGACGTCGCTGCCGACGGCGTGAAGGACAACGTGCCGCCGCCGTACGGCATCTACATGTTCAACCCGAACCGCCCGAAGGACGGCATGCAACCGGTGGCGCCGCCGCCGCCGGGTTTCATGAACACCGACCCGGTGCCGCTGCAGTCGCGCCCCGAGCCGAACGCCACCGACCCGACGCCGGTCGACGCCACGCTGGCCGCGCAGAAGCTCGGCCTGCTCGAAGTGCGCAGCGTCTACGACACCGACGGCCTCGGCCGCATGGGTGACCCGGTGATCGCGGCGGCCGACCTGTCGGCCACCTGCACCACCGCGATCGCGAAGACCAAGCCGACCGATCCGGCGGACACCCGCGCCCAGGTCGCCGACCTCGTCAAGATGAAGGACCCGGCGAACCCGGCCTACGGCTGTGCGCCGGCCCGCTTCATCCGTGCGTTCCGCGCCGCGGCACCGAGCCAGGGCATGGGCGTGCGCCAGGCGATCGGCGAAACCGACTTCGAGCCGCAGCAGATCCTCGGCTATGCGCCGATCGAGCCGGACGGTTCGTTCAAGCTGCAGGTCCCGGCCGACACCCCGATCGGGCTGGCCGTGGTCGATGCCGAAGGCCGCGCCTTCCAGACCCACACCAACTGGATCCAGGTCCGCCCGGGCGAACGCCGCACCTGCGACGGCTGCCACAGCCCGCGCCGCGGCGGCGCGCTGAACTCCGGCACGGTCGCCAACACGATCCCGTCGGGCTGGATGGACGCCCTCGCCGGCGCCCACCAGTCGGGCGAGACGATGGCCGGCACCCGCACGCGGCTCGACCCGAACCTGCTGAAGCTGATGACCGACATGGTCTCGACCGACGTCTGGGCCGACCCGGCCAAGGCCGGCGTCACCGCGCGCAATTCGATCAGCATCAAGTACAAGAACAACACCGATCCGAAGGACGACCTGCTGACCACGGCTCCGACCGACGGCGTCATCAACTACCCGGACCACATCCAGCCGATGTGGACCGTCAGCCGCGGCGTCAACGGCGCCGGCACCTGCGTGACCTGCCATGCCGACCCGGCCAAGCTGGACCTGACGGCGACGATCACCGGCACCGGCCGCACCGCGTCGTACGAGCGCCTGCTGATCGGCGACCCGCTGATCGACGAGGCCACCGGCCTGCCGAAGACCCACCTCGACGAAGGCGTGCCGATGATCGACCGCGAGCCGGCGATGGTCGACACGATGGCCAGCGAAGGCGATGCGCTCGGCATGGGGCGCAAGAGCCGCCTGGTGGAAATCCTGTCGGGGGCGACCCTGATGGCCAGCGCGGAGGCACGCAAGCTGTACCCGACGCCGGCCGCCGGCGCGCCGGACCACTCGACGCTGCTGACCAAGGCCGAGAAGCGCCTGCTGGCCGAATGGATCGACCTCGGCAGCAAGTACTACAACGACCTGTCGGCCGGCGGCGTGAAGAACATCGGGCTGCTGACCCAGGCCTCGTTCGAGTCCGACATCTACCCGATCCTGCGCAGCACCTGCGCGGCCGGCTGCCACCAGGGCATCGGCAGCGACGAGATCGCCGCCGGCAAGGCGTTCCGCGAGAACCGCTTCGTGTTGCTGGGTGATGCGGAGGGCGATTTCAATGTCACACTGACGATGATCAACGACGCCTGCCATCCGGACAACAGTTCGCTGCTGAAGCGGCCGTCGACGATCCCGCACCCGGCGGGCGCCGCGAGCTCGCCGACGGCGGTGCTGCCGGCGGGCAGCGCGAACTACACGACGATCGCCAACTGGATCAAGAAGGGCTGTACCACTCCATGACGAAAGCGTCTCCCGCGGCACCTGCGCGCGCACCCTGGCGGGTGCCGCTGCGCGCGGCGGGTGCCTGCCTCGCCGCAGCCTGGCTCGCGAGCTGCGGCGGTGGCGGCAACCCGCTGGGCAACCCGTCGTCGATCAACAACCCGGCGGGAGCGACCGGCCAGCGCCTGTCGTACGCCTACTTCCAGAAGTGCATCAACCCGATCTTCCTGGCGGCGCTTCCGATCACGCACAACGGCGTGACGACCGTCAACACCTGTGCCGGCTCGGGTTGCCATGACACGGTGGCCGGCACCGGCGGCGCGTTCCGCATCGCCACCGGCGCCACCGCGCTCGACGTGACCGACCCGGCCAACACGCCGGACGCGATCCGCGACACCGACATGTACAAGAACTTCTACTCGGCGCAGGGCGAGGTGGTGGGCGGCTCGACCACGCAGAGCCGGCTGCTCGCGAAGCCGCTGCTGATCAACGTGCTGCACGGCGGGGGCCAGATCTTCGCGAACGACCAGGACCCCAACGTCAAGCTGATCGAGTACTGGATCACCCACCCGTCGCCGTCCGGCCAGGACGAATTCAGCACCGCGACCTACAACATGTTCACGCCGGCAGACCCGAACACCGGGACCTGCAATACAAATTGACAACCAGGCAAACATGACCCTCGCTCCACCGCACGAGTCGCCACCCCACCGCCTTCACGCCCGCCTTCGCCACACCCTCCAGGGGCTGGCGCTCGCCTGTGCGTTGGGCGTCGTGGGAGTGCCGGCCGCCGCTGCCGACACGCCGCCGGAGCGCTTGCAGGTCAGCGATCCCTACATCGAGATGCACACCGGCGCCGGCCGCGGCTACCCGGTGTTCCACATCGCCGAGAAGGGCGAGTGGATCGAGGTGCTGCTGCGCCACACCGACTGGTTCAAGGTGCGCACCGACAAGGGCAAGGAAGGCTGGGTCACGCGGGCGCAGCTCGAGACCACGCTGACCGAAGCCGGCAGCACCAAGACCTTCCGCGACGTGCTGCTCGACGACTACCTGAACCGCCGCGTCGAGTTCGGCGCCGGCTGGGGCCGCTTCAAGGGCGAGCCGATGCTGAAGATGTGGACCGGTTACCGCCTGTCCGACACGCTGTCGCTCGAAGGCACGCTCGGCCAGGTGCAGGGCGTGTTCTCCGGCAGCGACTTCTGGCATGCCAACCTGATGGTCGAGCCGTGGTCCGACAAGCGGCTGTCGCCGTTCTTCTCGGTCGGCTTCGGCAAGTTCAAGAACGTGCCCAATTCGACGCTGGTCGATGCGGTCGACACCAAGGCCAAGCTGGCCAACGCCGGCATCGGCGTGCGCTACCACCTGACCGATCGCTTCGTGATGCGGGCCGACTGGACGCTGTACACCGCGTTCATCGACGACACCCGCAGTGCCGAGTACCGTGCCGCCACGGTCGGCTTCTCCTTCTTCTTCAATTGATGGATCGCGAGACCCCCATGCGCGAATTGCGACATCTCGTCATGCCCCTGCTGGCCTCGGCCTGCCTCGCCGCACCGCTCGCGGCCCGGGCGCAGAACCAGCAGCAGGTCGTCGAACCCGGCAACGAACAGGTGATCGTGCCGCAGGTCGACCGCCGCCCGGTCAACGTGCCGAAGATCCCGTCGAACGACTTCGAGTTCGGCCTGTTCGGCGGCACCTACAGCACGCAGAACTTCGGCGCCAACGCCGTCTCCGGGCTGCGCGTGGGCTACCACATCACCGAGGACTACTTCGTCGAGGCCGTCTACGGCCAGACCAAGGTCACCGACGAATCGTTCCGGCAGATCCTGCCGGGCGGCGTGCTGTCCGACGACAGCCAGAAGCTGCGCTACTACAACGTCTCGATCGGCGTGAACGTGCTGCCCGGCGAGATCTTCTGGGGCCGCAACACCGCCAAGGCCTCGGCGGCGTACCTGATCGGCGGCGTCGGCAGCACCAAGTTCAACGACCAGCGCAAGCAGACCTTCAACGTCGGGCTGGGCGTGCGCCTGTTCCTGAAGGACTGGATGGCGCTGCAGGTCGACATGCGCGACCACATCTTCACGCTCGACCTGCTCGGCAAGCGCCAGAACACGCAGAACCTCGAGCTGACCGGCGGCGTCACCTTCTTCTTCTGATCGAGCGCTCTTCTTTGATCGAGAACCTCCCATGAACGTCTTCTTCCGATTCGACAAGCTGCTGCGTGCCGCGGCCGCGCTGCTGCTGAGCACCGGCCTGGTCGTGGCGCCGGCCCAGGCGGCCGCGCCGATGACGCCCGCGCCCGACTTCACGCTGAAGAGCCTCGAAGGCCAGAACCTGCGGCTGAAGGAGCAGCGCGGCCGGGTCGTGCTGGTGAACTTCTGGGCCACCTGGTGCGCGCCGTGCCGCCAGGAGATGCCCAAGCTGAACGCGCTGTACGACAAGTACAAGGGCTCGGGCTTCGTGCTGCTGGGCGTCAACGTCGACGACGATGCGCGCAATGCCGCGACCGTCGCCGCCAAGCTGGGCGTCAAGTTCCCGGTGCTGTTCGACACCGACAAGAACGTCAGCAAGCTGTACGAGCTGAACAGCATGCCGTCGACCGTGCTGATCGACCGCGACGGCCGCGTGCGCTTCCTGCACCGCGGCTACCAGGACGGCTACGAGAACACCTACGACAAGCAGATCCGCGACCTGCTGAAGGAATGACCATGGGCAGCCAACGCAGAGCACTCGCCGCTGTCGTGCTGGGCCTCGCATCGCTGCTGGCCGGCTGCGCCGGGCCCGAGCCGTGGGTGAAGCCGTACGAGCGCGAGCGCCTGGCCGATCCGATCATGCGGCTGTCGCGCGATGCGCTCGCCGACAAGCACCGCGAACACATCTACGACGTGCGCGAGAGCGGACGCGGCGCCACCGGCGTGCAAGGAGGCGGCTGTGGTTGCAACTAGCGGCTCCAGCGTCTGGATGCGCCGGCTGCGCCGCGCGCTGGCGCGCCGCCCGCACCACCTGATGCGTGCGGGCCGAGCGCTGGGCGTGGTCGGGGGCGTGATGGCGGCGGGTGTGTCCACGGTAGGGACGGCGTACGCGGTCGACCTGCCGGAAGACCGCGCCGACGCGATGTACCACTTCTACGACGGCGGCGGCACGCGGGCCGACGGCCCGGCGCTGCTGATCCGCAAGAAGGTCGCCGACCGGCTGTCGATCAGCGGCTCGTACTTCATCGACTCGGTCAGCAATGCGTCGATCGACGTCGTGACGACCGCCAGCCCCTACAAGGAAAAGCGCACCGAATACAGCCTCGGCGCCGACTACGTCTACCGCGACGCGCAAGTCTCGCTGTCGGGCACCACCAGCGACGAGCCCGACTACAAGGCCAACAGCGTCAGCCTGGACGTCTCGCAGGAGGTGTTCGGCGGCATGACGACGATCAGCCTCGGCGCGTCGCGCGGGGCCGACCACGTCGGCTCGCGCTACGAAGGCATGTTCGACCGTGCGCAGCACTGGCGCTACCGCTTCGGCGTCACGCAGATCCTGACGCCGCGCTGGCTGATGAGCGCGAACCTGGAAGCCATCTCCGACAACGGCTACCTCGGCAACCCGTACCGCGTGGCGCAGGTGTTCGGCACGCTGGTGCAGGAGCGCTACCCGCGCACCCGCTCGAGCCGCGCGCTGAAACTGCGCGCGGTCGGCGACATCGGGCAGGGCGAGCAACGCGCCGCGCTGCGCGCCGAGTACCGCTACTTCTGGGACAACTGGGAGATCAAGGCGCACACGCTCGAAGTGGGCTACACCCGCTACTTCGGCGCGGAGTGGCTGGGCGAGGCCTTCGTGCGCTACAACACGCAGAAGCAGGCGCTGTTCTACAGCGACAACGCGCAGAGCGAGACGCGGTACGTGTCGCGCAACAAGCAGCTGAGCGACTTCAACGACGTCGGCATCGGTGCGAAGGCGACTTACAGCGCCGGCAAGGTCGCCGACAAGTTCGACGTCAAGTGGAATGCGCAGTACCAGTTCATGCGCTTTCGCTACAAGAACTTCACCGACATCCGCACCCACAGCCTGTATTCGTTCGACGCGAACATCCTCGAGCTGTTCGTCTCGGCCACCTTTTGAGAAAGACCGCCCCCATGTTCAAACGTAGTCGCAGCCTGCTGGCTGCCGGATGCCTGGCGGGACTGTTGTGTGGCAACGCGTTTGCCGCTGACCCGGTGCCGGCCGATGCTGCAGCGTCGGCCGCGGTGCCGGCGATGGCCGCCAGCGCCCCCGAAGCCGCCGCTGCCCCGGCCACCGCGGCCTCGGCCGCGAGCCTCGACGGCCGCATCCAGGACCTGAAGGGCGACGTGATCCGCCTGAACCGCGACCTGCTGGTGCTGGAAGAGGAACTGCTGTTCCCCGCCAACACGCAGGTGGCGGTGTTCGTCTCGATGGACGTCGGCAAGATGTTCGAACTCGGCTCGGTGCAGGTGAAGCTGGACGACAAGGTCGTCGCGAACTACCTCTACACCCCGTTGGAAGTGAAGGCCTTGCACCGCGGCGGCGTGCAGCGGGTGTTCCTCGGCAACCTGAAAGCGGGCGAGCACCAGATCGTCGCGGTGTTCACCGGCGGCGGCCCGCATTTCCGCGACTACAAGCGCGGCGCGACCGTCAAGTTCGACAAGACCACCGACCCGAAGTACATCGAGCTGCAGATCAAGGACAACACCGGCAAGCTGCAGCCGGAGTTCGAAGTTAAGGTCTGGCAGTAAGCCGCCATGCGCCTTCGCAACGTTCCCGCAACCCTGCTGCGCGTGGCCGCCGCGGCGTGCCTGGCCGGCGCCGCGCATGCGGCCGAGCCGCTGCCGCCGCACTTGGTGCAAGACCCGTACTACGGCGAGACGCTGTTCCAGTTCTACCAGGGCCGCTATTTCTCGTCGATCACCGGGCTGATGGTGTCGCAGCATTTCGGCCGCGTCTCGCACCACACCGATGAGGCCGAGATCCTGCGCGGCGGGCTGCTGCTGTCGTACGGCCTGCACCGCGAGGCCGGCGAGATCTTCGCGCAGCTGATCGAGAAGGGCGCGCCGCCTTCGGTGCGCGACCGCGCGTGGTTCTACCTCGCGAAGATCCGCTACCAGCGCGGCTTCCTGCCGGAGGCCGAAGAGGCGCTCGGCCGCATCGAGAAGAACCTGCCGCCCGAGCTCGAGGAAGAGCGCGGGCTGCTGAGCGCCAACGTGCTGATGGCGCGCAACGATTTCGCCGGCGCCGCGGCGCAGCTGGAGGCGCTGGCCAGGCTGCCCGACCCCGGCAAGATGCCCGGCGGCGCGAACGCGACCCGCTATGCGCGCTTCAACCTCGGCGTCGCGCTGATCCGCACCGGCGATGCCGAACGCGGCAACGAACTGCTGGACCAGCTCGGCCAGGCCCCAGCGCCTGATGAAGAGACCCGCAGCCTGCGCGACAAGGCCAACGTCGCGCTCGGCTTCGCGGCGCTGCAGGACAACAAGCCCGAGGCCGCGACGATCTACCTCGAACGCGTGCGCCTGAACGGCATGCAGGCCAACAAGGCGCTGCTCGGCTTCGGCTGGGCGCAGGCCGCGCTGAAGCAGCCGAAGCGGGCGCTGGTGCCGTGGCAGGAACTCGCGCAGCGCGACCCGGGCGACTCGGCGGTGCTCGAAGCGATGATCGCGGTGCCCTACGCCTACGCCGAAGCCGGCGCGAGCGGCCAGTCGCTCGACCGCTACAACGAGGCCATCGCGTCGTTCGAGCGCGAGAACGGCAACCTCGACCAGTCGATCGTCGCGATCCGTGCCGGCAAGCTGCTCGACGGCCTGCTCGAACGCAACCCCGGCGAAGAGATGGGCTGGTTCTGGAACATCGGCGAGCTGCCCGAGATGCCGCACGCCAACCACCTGGCGCCGCTGCTCGCGCAGCATTCGTTCCAGGAGGCCTTCAAGAACTGGCGCGACCTGCAGTTCCTGCGCAGCAACCTGCTGCAGTGGCAGGACAACCTCGGCGTGTTCGGCGACATGCTCGCGAACCGCCGCCAGGCCTATGCCGAGCGGCTGCCGAAGGTACGCGCGAAATCGGCCGAAGGCGGGCTGGACGCGCTGCAGAAGCGGCTCGACGAGATCACCACCGAACTCGCCCGCATCGAGGCCGACGGCGATGCCGCCGCGCTGGCCGACGAGAAGCAGGCCGCGCTGCAGGCGCGCGTCGACCGCATTCGCGCGACGCTGGCCCAGGCCGGCGACATGCCGGAAGCCGTGGCGGCGCGCGAGCGCTTCCGGCTGGCCTCCGGCGCCCTCACGTGGCAGCTCGCGCAGACCTACCCGCAGAACCTGTGGGACGCGCAGAAGAGCGCGCGCACCACCACCGAGGCGCTGGCCGACACCCGCCGCGCCGATGCCGCGCTGGCCCAGGCACAGCAGGACGAGCCGGCGAAGTTCGATGCCTTCGCGGCCCGCATCGCCGAGCTCGCGAAGGCCATCGAGCTGCTGCTGCCGCGCGTCGCCGCGCTGAGCACCGAACAACAGCAGTTCGTGCAGGAGCTGGCCGTGGCCGAGCTCGTGCAGCAGAAGGAACGGCTGGTCGAATACACCACGCAGGCCCGCTTCGCCGTCGCACAGCTGTACGACCGCGCCGCGAGCCAGGCCAACAAGCAACTGGAACCCGCCAATGCGCCGCCCAAGCCATAGTCTGGCGCTGCTGATGCTGCTCGGGCTTGCGGCCTGTGCCGGCAAGAAGACGCTGCCCGGCGATGACCAGCCGACCCTGAAGTCGATGTCCGGCCGCGAGATCACCGTGGCCGAAGACAACGGCGTGAAGGCCGACGAGAACCAGGCCATCGCCGCCTACAACGAATTCCTGAAGGCCGCGCCGAAGGCCACGCAGCGCGCCGAAGCGATGCGCCGGCTCGGCGACCTGGAGATGGACAGCGCCGACAACCGGCTGGCCGCCGGCCAGCAGACGCCGAACGGCACGCCCGACTACAAGGCCGCGACCGCGCGCTACCAGGAGTTCCTGAAGACCTACCCGCAGGACGAGACCAACGACCGCGTGCTGTACCAGCTGGCGCGGGCGCAGGAGCAGGGCGGCGAACTCGAACTGGCACTGAAGACGCTCGACGACCTGGTCGCGAAATACCCGAAGACGATCTACCGCGACGAAGCGCAGTTCCGCCGCGGCGAGTTGCTGTTCTCGACGCGCGACTACGTGAAGGCCGAGCAGGCCTACGCGACCGTGCTGCAGGGCGACTCGTCGAACCCGTTCCGCGACCGCGCGCTGTACATGCAGGGCTGGTCGCTGTTCAAGCAGGGCCGGCTGGACGACGCGCTGCACCCGTTCTTCGGCGTGCTCGACCTGAAGCTCGGCGGCCGCAAGGACGACGGCGAGCTCGAGACACTGCCCGGCCTGACGCGCGGCGACCGCGAGCTGGTCGACGACACCTTCCGCGTGGCCAGCCTGAGCCTGGAGAACCTGCAGGGCGCCGAGAGCATCCCGGCCTACATGACGACGCCGGAGCGCCGCGCCTACGAATGGCGCGTGTACCAGCAGCTCGGCGAGCTGTACCTGCGGCAGGACCGGCCGAAGGACGCCGCCGACACCTTCAGCGCGTTCGCGCGCCGCGACCCGCTGCACGGCCAGTCGCCGCTGATGCAGGCGCGCGTGATCGCGATCTACCAGCAGAACGGCTTCGGCACGCTGGCGCTCGACGCGAAGAAAGAGTACGTCGAGCGCTACGGCGTCGACAGCGAGTTCAGCAAGCAGAACTCGGCCGCCTGGCAGGAGAACGCGCAGCCGCTGGTCAAGACCAATCTCGCCGAGCTGGCGCAGCACTACCACTCGCAGGCGCAGAAGACCAAGTCGACGGCCGACTACCAGGAAGCGGTCAAGTGGTACCGCAGCTACCTGGTGTCGTTCCCGAAGGACGCCGAGGCGCCGCAGAACAACTTCCTGCTGGCCGAGTTGCTGTACGAGGACGGCCGCTTCAAGGAAGCCGCGCCCGAGTACGAGAAGACCGCCTACGGCTACCCGCTGCACGCGAAGAGCGCCGACGCCGGCTATGCCGCGCTGCTGAGCTATGCCGCGCAGGAGAAGAAGGCCACGCCGGCCGAGCTGCCGGCGCTGCAGAAGGAGAGTGTCGAGAGCGCACTGCGCTTCGCGAACGCGAACCCCGCCGACAAGCGCAGCGGCCCGGTGCTGACGAACGCTGCGGAGAAGCTGTTCGCGCTGGGCGACCAGGCGCGGGCGGCCGTGGTGGCGCAGCAGGTGCTGGCGTTGCAGCCGCCGGCCGAGCCGGCGAACCGCCGCGTCGCCTGGACCGTGATCGCGCACAGCTCGTTCGAGCGCGGCGAGTACGAGCAGGCCGAAAAGGCGTACGGCGAGGTGCTGGCGCTGGCGCCCGAGAAAGATCCGGCGCGCAAGGACCTGGTCGAGCGCCAGGCGGCGTCGATCTACAAGCAGGGCGACCAGGCGCGCAGCAAGGGCCAGCTGGTCGAGGCGGTGAAGCACTTCACGCGCGTCGCCGCGGTGGCGCCGCAATCGAGCGTCGCGGCACCGGCGCAGTACGACGCGGCGGCCGCGATGATCGGGCTGAAGGACTGGGACGGCGCGAGCCGCACGCTGGAAGACTTCCGCAAGCGCTACCCGAACCATCCGCTGCAGGCCGACGTCGGCAGCAAGCTTGCGCTGGCCTACACCGAGCGGGGCCAGTGGGCCTTGGCAGCAGGCGAATACGAGCGCTTCGCCGTCACCAACAAGGACCCGGCGCTGGCGCGCGATGCGCTGTGGCAATCGGCCGAGATGTACGAGAAGGCCGGGTCGCGTGCGAATGCCGGCAAGGCCTACGAGCGCTACCTGAAGCAGGGCGGCATGTCGTTCGAAGCGTCGGTCGAGGCGCGTTACCGCCTCGCGAAGATCGCGAAGGACGACGGCAACCCGGCGCGCGAGTTCGCGTGGATGAAGGAGATCTACCAGGTCGACCAGGCCGGCGGCGCGGCACGCACGAACCGCACGCGCTACCTCGGCGCGACCGCGGCGCTTGCGATGGCGGCGCCGGTGGCCGACAGCTACCGCAAGGTGCAGCTGGTCGAGCCGCTGAACGTCGCGCTGAAGAACAAGAAGGCGCGGCTGGAAGAATCGCTGAAGGCCTACACGGTGGCGGCCGACTATGGCGTGGCCGATGTGACGACCGCGGCCACCTACCAGATCGCATCGCTGTACCAGGACTTCGGCAAGGCGCTGGTCAACTCGCAACGCCCGAAGAAGCTGTCGAAGCTCGAACTGGAGCAGTACAACGTGATGCTGGAAGAGCAGGCCTATCCGTTCGAGGAGAAGGCCACCGAGCTGCACGAGCTGAACGCGCGGCGCACGACGAACGGCATCTACGACCAGTGGGTCAAGAGCAGCTTCAAGGCGCTGAGCGAGATCCGGCCGTTGAGGTACGGCAAGTCCGAACGCAGCGAGGGAGTGGTCGATGCGATTCGTTGAGCGCCATCTCACCCTCGCGATGCTGCTGGCGCTCGCCGGCTGCTCGACGATCTCGCAGCCGCTGCAAGCCATCCGCGACGCGGTGATGCCGGCCAAGGCGGCCTCCGCGCCCGCTTCGACACCGGCACCCGCCACCGCCGCTTCGGCCGCCGCCCCGACCATCGCCCGCCCCGACCCCGAGGCGCCGGTCGCCCCGGCGCTGCAACGCAGCTACGACGACGCCCGCCGCGCGCTGCGCGCCGGCCGCATGGACGAAGCCGAGCGCGCCTTCAAGGCCATCGCGCAAGCCAACCCCGATCTGGGCGGACCGCATGCCAACCTCGGCGTGATCTACCGCCAGGCCAACAAGCTGCCCGAGTCGGCCGGCGAGCTGGAGCAGGCGGTGCGCCTGAACCCGAAGCAGCCGCTGTACTTCAACCAGCTCGGCATCACCTACCGCCAGCAAGGCCAGTTCACGAAGGCGAAGGACGCCTACGAACGCGCGATCGCGCTCGACGCCGGCTATGCCGCGCCGCTCTTGAACCTCGGCATCCTGTACGACCTGTATCTGTGGGATGTTGCACAGGCCGGCGAGCTGTATGGCCGGTATCTTGCGTTGACTCCGGGTGGCGATGCCACGGTGACCAAATGGGTCGCAGATCTGAAAAATCGTAAGCAGCAGCCCGCCGCGGCGCCCGCGCCGGCAGCGGCTGCCAGCCGGAAGGAAAAACCATGAAGTCCCGAGATCCCTTGCGCGTGCCGCTGACGGTGGCCGCGGTGTTCGCGATGCTGATCGCCGCCGGCCTCGCGCCGGCCTGGGCGCAGGACCGCGCCGACATCAAGGGGTCGCAGATCATCGGCAACCGCGAGCTGCCGAAGGTCTTGTACATCGTGCCCTGGAAGAAGCCGCTGACCGGCGACCAGAGCGGCCGCCCGGCCGTCAGCGTGCTCGACGAGGCGCTCGCGCCGGTCGACCGCGACGTGTTCCGCCGGCAGGTCCACTACGACACGCTGACGCAGCCGATGGCCGCTGCCACCCCACCCGCCGCGGCCACCAAGTGACCCGTCACGTGGCCTGCCGTTTTTTGTCGAATCACAGAGAAGTTTCCATCGGAGATCAGAGATGAATGCATTCAACACAGCAGTGAAGTTCTTCCAGGATTGCGGCCTCTTCATCTATCCGAGCCTGTTGATCATGGCGATCGGCCTGGCCATCGGCATCGAGCGCTACATCGTGCTGAACAAGGCCCGCAGCGAGAACCGCAAGCTGTGGTCGCAGGTGCTGCCGATGCTGCAGGGCGGGCGCTTCAAGGAAGTCCAGAACGTCACCGCGAACTCCGACGCCGCGATCGGGAAGATCGTCAACTACGGCCTGACCCGCATGCAGAGCCCGGGCCGCCGTGAAGACTTCGACGCCGCGATGGAAGAGGGCATGATGGAAATCGTGCCGCGCCTGGAGAAGCGCACCCACTACATCGCGACCTTCGCGAACGTGATCACGCTGGTCGGCCTGCTGGGCACCATCATGGGCCTGATCAAGGGCTTCACCGCGGTCGCGCAGGTCAACCCGGCCGAGAAGGCCGAGATGCTGTCGGCGTCGATCTCGATCGCGATGAACAACACCGCGTTCGCGCTGATGGTCGCGATCCCGTTCCTGCTGCTGCATTCGTTCCTGCAGGCCAAGACCGCCGAGATCGTCGACGGCCTCGAAGCCGCCAAGATCAGCTTCCTGAACCTGGTGCAGCGCCTGAAGGCCGAGCAGAGCACCGGAGCCCGTTGATCATGGCTGCCCGTCGTCGCCTGCGCAAGGAAACGGCGCACCTGGAGATCACCGCGTTCATCAACCTGATCGTGGTGCTGGTGCCGTTCCTGCTGTCGACCGCCGTGTTCAGCCGGCTGGCGGTGATCGACATTTCGCTGCCCGCGAAGAACACCGCCGTCGAGCAACTGAAGGTCGACAACCTGCAGCTCGAGGTGGTGCTGCGCCCGGATTCGCTGGAGATCGGCGACCGCATCGGCGGGCTGATCCAGCGCATCCCGAACGTCGCCACCGGCTATGACACCGCGGCCTTGTCGGCGCTGATCCAGCAGATCAAGGCCAAGTTCCCGGACAAGGTCGATGCCAGCGTGCTGGCCGAGCCGAACACCCCGTACGACGCGCTCGTGCAGGTGATGGACTCGGTGCGCGTGGTCGCCAAGGCCCAGGGGCCGACGATCGTGCACACCGAAATGTTCCCCAACATCTCGATCGGCGACGCGCCGGTCGTCAAGCGATAGAGGCGGGGACCATGGCACTGATGACACCGCTGCAGAAGCGGGCCGAGCGCCGCGCGCGCAACCAGACGGGGCTCGACATGAACCTCGTCTCGCTGATCGACGTGTTCACGATCCTGATCTTCTTCCTGCTGTCGAACGCCACCGGCGTCGAATTGCTGCCCAGCCCGAAGGCGGTGCAGCTGCCGCAGTCGACGGCCGAGAAGCAGCCGAAGCAGAACGTGGTGCTGGTGGTCAGCGGCACCGAGATCATCGTCGAGGGCCGCAAGATCGCGAACGTGGCCGACGTGATGGGGCTGAAGGGCGACCTGATCGCGCCGCTGAAGGAAGAGCTCGACATCCAGGCCGGCCGCGAGATGATCCGCGAAGCCAACAAGGACAAGGGCAAGGCGCTCACCATCATGGGCGACAAGGACATCCCGTACCAGCTGTTGCGCAAGATCATGTACACCGCGGCGCGCTCGAGTTTCACCGACATGTCGTTCGCGGTCCGGCAGAGGAATGGCGCATGAGTGCGGCGACTGTTTCGTTCAATCCGCGGGTCATGCCGTGGGCGGGCGTGCCCGAGGATGACGCGCGTTTTCGCCGCATCATCCAGCGCACGGTGGGCGCCTGCCTGCTGATCTTCCTGATCGTGCCGTGGCTGCCGGTCAAGCAGCCCGATCGCAGCGCGCCGGCCGAGCTGCCGCCGCGCCTGGCGAAGCTGGTGCTGGAGACGCCACCACCGCCGCCTCCGCCGCCGAAGGTCCAGGAAAAGCCGAAGGACGCGGCCGAGGCCGCGGTGCCGCAGGCCAAGCCCGACCAGGCCAAGCCGATCCCGGCCAAGCCCGATCCGGTGAAGATGAAGGAGCCGATCCCCGAGGCCCGCGTGCCGCAGCCCAACAAGCCGCCGGGCGAGATCGAGGGTGCGCGCCGCAAGGCGGCCGGTGTCGGCCTGCTCGCGATGAAGGACCAGCTGCAGGAGCTGAGCGGCGCGCCGCTGGCGGTGCAGCTGAAGCCGGACATCAAGCAGGGGCCGGGCGTCGGGTCGGGCGTGGGCGTCGGCGTCGGTGCGGGCACCGAAGCCGGCCTGCCGGACCGCGCGATGATCACGTCGAACGCGACCGGCGGCAGCGGCGGCATCAACACCGCGGGCTACAGCCGCAACACCGGTGGCGGCGGGCTGGCGGGTCGCTCGACCACGCTGGTGGCCGGCGTGGCCGGTGGCGGGGGCGGCGGCGGCAAGGGTTCGGCGGCCGGCAGCGGCACCGGCAATGGCACCGGGGCGGGCGGCACGGTGCAGCGCGGCGGCAGCGGCAAGGCGGCCCGGTCGATCGAAGAGATCCGGCTGGTGTTCGAGCGCAACAAGGGCGCGATCTACGCGATCTACAACCGTGCGCTGCGCGAGGATCCGGGGCTGCAGGGCAAGGTGGTGCTGGAGCTGAAGATCTCGCCGTCGGGCGAACTGGCCGGGGTGCGCATCCTGTCGAGCGAGCTGAAGTCGCCGGAGCTGGAAGCGAAGCTGCTGGCGCGGATCAAGCAGTTCGAGTTCGGCGCGCGTGACGTGGACCAGATCATCATCAGCTATCCGCTGGACTTCCTGCCGTCTTGACGCGCGGCCCGGGTGACAACCCGGGACCTCGGCGTCAGTGCTTCAGAGAAGCCGCCAGGTCGATCGCCCGGCGCGCTTCCAGCTCGGCGTTCAGCGCCTTCTCGAGCGGCGAGCGCACCAACCCGGCATGCTCGTAGCGTATGTTTTCATACAGCTCCGACGCCGCCGGGCAGTCTTCCAGGATCAGTTGCAAGGCCTTGCCCGGCTCGACGCGTTCGAGCGCGCGGGTCAGCTGCTGCACGACGGTGCGGTACTGGTGGGCGTCGATCTCGGCCGGGCTCGCTTCCATGCGTTGGACCAGGCGCGCCAGCGCGTGCACGACATCGAGGTCGCTGACGCTGCGTTGCGATTGGGTGGTTTTCATGCGTTTCCTTCTGGAGGGGCGGCGCCAAGGCTGCTCCGTTCGCATGAAGTGGGGATGCTTTGATGGCTTGCAAGGTGGCCCGCTCAGCGGCCGAAGCCGAAGATCCACGCCAGCTTCTGCAGCGGGCTGCGGCCCAGGCGGACCAGCGACAGCGTCGGGTACGAACTGCGCGCCTTCAGCGGGCGGCGCTGCAACGCGGGGCGCACCGGCCGGGAGGCGGGGAGGTCTTGCGGGAGAGGGGCGAGCTGCATGGGCGGTCTCCGTGTCGGGGTGTTCGCAGCTTCGCGCGGATCGCCGCGCGGCACCATCCTCCGTTCGCGCGGCCGGACACCGCTCTTCCGGGGGATGACAGGCCCTACGCCACCACCACCCCATCCCGCCCATACAGCCGCGTCAGCAGCGCCAGCTCGTGCGCATGCGCCGGCATCACCTGGTCCCAGCTGAAGCGCCATTCCCAGTAGCCCGAGGGCTTGCCGGGATAGTTCATCCGGTCGGCGCCGGGCAGCCGCAGCACGTCCTGCATCGGGTGCACCGCGGTGTCGGCCACCGACGCGCAGGCGGTGCGGATCAGCTCCCACGCGATGTCGCTGCCGTCGGTCGGCAGGTAGGCTGACGCATGGCGCCGCTGCGCCTCGGTCGCTGTGGCCCACCAGCCGACGCTGGTGTCGTTGTCGTGCGTGCCGCTGTAGACCACGGTGTCGGCCTCGTGGTTGTGCGGCAGGAACGGGTTGGCGCTGTCGCCGCCGAACGCGAAGTGCAGGATGCGCATGCCCGGCAGCGCGAACTTGCGGCGCAGCGCCTCGACGTCCGGCGTCACCACGCCCAGGTCTTCCGCGATGATCGGCAGCGTGCCCAGCGCGTCGGCGATCGCGTCGAACAAGGCCTCGCCCGGCCCCGGCCGCCAGTGCCCGCGGATCGCGGTCTCTTCGCTGGCCGGGATCTCCCAGTAGCTCGCGAAGCCTCGGAAGTGGTCGATGCGCACGATGTCGACCAGCTCGAAGGTGCGGCGGATGCGCTCGACCCACCACGCATAGCCCTCGGCCGCATGCGCGCTCCAGCGGTACAGCGGGTTGCCCCAGCGCTGCCCGGTCTCGCTGAAGAAATCCGGCGGCACGCCGGCCACCACGGTCGGCTGGCCGCGCGCATCGAGCTCGAACAGGTCTTGCCGCGCCCACACCTCGGCGCTCTGGTAGGCGATGAAGATCGGCGCATCGCCGATCACCTGCACGCCGCGGCTGGTCGCATGGTCCTTCAGGCGCTCCCACTGCACGAAGAAGCGCCACTGGCAGAAGGTCCAGAACGCGATGCGCTCGGCATGCTGCAGCCGCGCCGCCGCCAGCGCCGCCGGCTCGCGCTGCGCGAGGCCGCTGCCCCAGTCGCACCACGGCGCCCAGTCGTGGTGGTCGGCCAGCGCCATGAAGAGCGTGTAGTCGTCGATCCAGCTGGCGTGCTCGGCGCAGAAGGCCTGCAGCGCCTGCGTCTGCTGCGGCGTGGCCGTCGCGGCAAAGCGCTGCGCGGCGCGCGCGAGGCGGTCCATGCGGTACGGCCAGACCGCCGCGAAGTTCAGCCGGTGCGGCTCGATGCCGTCGGGCGGCAGCAGTTCGTCGGCAGTCAGCCAGCCGTGCTGGCCGAGCTCGGCCAGGTCGATCAGCAGCACGTTGCCGGCGAAGGCCGAACTGCTCATGTACGGCGAGTTGCCCGGGCCGATGCCGCCCAGCGGCAGCATCTGCCACAGCCGCTGCCGCGCGGTCGCGAGCCAGTCGACGAAATGGTAGGCAGCCGGGCCGAAGTCGCCGCTGCCGTGCGGACCGGGCAGCGAGGTCGGGTGCAGCAGCACGCCGCTGGCGCGGGGGAATCGCATGGGTCGCCTCGTCGGGGTCAGGTGGCTGGATCGGCGGAATGGTCTTGCGTCAGCAGCACGACGCTGTGCGCGGCCAATGGCCACGGAGTGTGCGCCATCGCGCCGGCGCCGGGCAGCGCGGCCGAGGGCAGCGCGGCGCTGTCGAGCAGCACCCGCCAGCCGCCCGCCGGCAGTGCGAACGCGACATCGTCGTCGCCGGCATTCATCAGCAGCAGCAGTGGTCCGCCGGGCCGACCCGGCGCACCGATGCTCGCGCCGATCACGCGCTGCGCCGGGTCGTTCCAGGCCGCGTCGTCGAGCGGCGAGCCGTCGGCCTGCAGCCAGCCGAGGTCGGCTCGGCCCTGCGCATCGAGCCCGCCGGTGTACCAGCGGTCGCCCAGCGGCCGGTGCGTGCGGCGCAGCGCCAGCAGCTGCGCGGTGAACGCGATCAGCGCGTCGTCGGCGCGCGCCCAGTCGATCCAGCTGGTCGCGTTGTCCTGGCAGTAGGCGTTGTTGTTGCCGCGTTGCGAATGCCCGAGCTCGTCGCCGGCGCACAGCATCGGCGTGCCCTGCGACAGCAGCAGCGTGGCCAGCAGCGCGCGCTGCAGCCGCCCGCGCAGCGCGACGATCGCCGGGTCGTCGCTCGGCCCTTCGACGCCGGCGTTCCAGCTGTGGTTGTGGTCGTGCCCGTCGCGGTTGCCTTCGCCGTTCGCTTCGTTGTGCTTGCGGTCGTGGCTGACCAGGTCGGCCAGCGTGAAGCCGTCGTGCGCGACGATGAAGTTCACCGATTCGGCCGGCGCCCGCCCGCGCGCGTCGAACACGTCGGACGACGCGCACAGCCGCTGCGCCAGCTCGCCGCGCGTCGTCGCGTCGCGCAGCCAGAAGCTGCGCACCGCGTCGCGGAAGCGGTCGTTCCATTCGGCCCAGCCTGCGGGGAACTGACCGAGCTGGTAGCCGCCGAAGCCGATGTCCCACGGCTCGGCGATCAGCTTCACGCTGGACAGCAGCGGGTCCTGCGTGATCGCATGGAAGAACGCGGCGTCGAGGTCGAAGCCGCCGCCGCTGATCCGGCTGCGGCCGAGCACCGGTGCGAGGTCGAAGCGGAAGCCGTCGACGTGCATCTCGCCGACCCAGAAGCGCAGCGAATCCATCACCAGCTGCAGCACCCGCGGGTGGCCCAGGTTCAGCGTGTTGCCGGTGCCGGTGTCGTTGACGTACAGCGCCGGGTCGTCCGGTCGAAGGAGGTAGTAGGCCGCGTTGTCGAGGCCGCGGAAGTGGATCGTGGGCCCCCGTTCGTCGGTCTCGGCGCTGTGGTTGTAGACCACGTCGAGGATCACCTCGATGCCGGCGCCATGCAGCCGCCGGACCATCGTGCGGAATTCGTCGCGCGCCGATGCGCCCGGCGAGGCGAGCGCCGGGCTCGGGCAGAAGAAGCCGAGCGTGTTGTAGCCCCAGTAGTTGCGCAGCCCCATGCGCACCAGGCGTTCCTCGTCGAGCGCCTGGTGCACCGGCAGCAGGCTGACGGCGGTGACGCCCAGGCGCTTCAGGTGGGCGATGGCCGCGTCGCTCGCCAGGCCCGCGTAGGTGCCGCGCTGTGCCTCGGGCACGCCGGGGTGCAGCCGCGTGAAGCCTTTCACGTGCACCTCGTACAGCACGGTGTCGGCCAGCGGCGTGCAGGGTGGCGCATCGCCGCCCCAGTCGAAGCGGTCGTGCACGACGCGCGCCTTCAGCGCCTGCGCGCCGTTGTCGCGGGGGTCGATCTCCAGCGGGCGCTGGCGGTCGCCGCCGAAGTGCGGGCCGTCCCAGTCGAAGCGGCCGACGATCTCGCGCGCATACGGGTCGAGCAGCAGCTTGGCCGGGTTGAAGCGCTGGCCGCGCTGCGGCCGCCACAGGCCGTGCGCGCGCAGGCCGTACACCAGCCCCGGCGGCGCACCGGGCAGGTAGCCGTGCCACACCTGTTGCGTGCGGCCCGGCAGCGCGGTGCACGACTGCTGCCGCGTGCCGGTGTCGTCGAACAGGCACAGCTCGATGGCTTGCGCATGGTCCGAGAACACCGCGAAGTTGATGCCGTCGCCATCCCAGTGCGCGCCCAGCGGCCAGGGCCGTCCCACCTGCAACGCCGTCAAGCTGCGAGCTCCAGGAACACGGTGGCAAGGGGCGGCAGCGTCAGCATCACCGACTGCGCGCGGCCTTGCCACGGCACGTCTTCCGACTGCGCCGCACCGAGCGGCGTGCCGACGTTGCTGCCGCCGTAGTGCGCCGAATCAGTGTTGATGCGCTCGCGGTACTGGCCCGGCCGCGGCACGCCGATGCGAAAGCCGTGGCGCACCGTCGGCGTCAGGTTCGAGACGACGACCACCGTCGCACCGTCGCGGCGGCCGTGCCGCACGAAGCTGATCACCGAATGCTCGGCATCCTGGTGGTCGATCCACTCGAAACCGGCCGGCACGAAATCCTGCTCGTACAGCGCCGGCGTCGCGCGGTAGAAGCGGTTCAGGTCGCGCACCAGCCGCTGCATGCCTTCATGCAATCCATCGGACAGCAGGTGCCAGTCGAGGCTCTGGTCATGGTCCCACTCGCGTTCCTGCGCGAACTCGCCGCCCATGAACAGCAGCTTCTTGCCGGGGTGGCCGAACATGAAGCCATAGTAGGCCCGCAGGTTGGCGAACTTCTGCCAGCGGTCGCCGGGCATCTTCGCGATCAGCGAGCCCTTGCCGTGCACCACCTCGTCGTGCGACAGCGGCAGCACGAAGTTCTCGTTGAAGGCGTAGACCAGCCCGAAGGTCATCTCGCCGTGGTGGTGCTTGCGGTGCACCGGGTCGCGCGCCATGTACTTCAGCGTGTCGTGCATCCAGCCCATGTTCCACTTGTAGTGGAAGCCGAGCCCGCCGGCGAAGGTCGGGCGCGACACCGCCGGGAACGCGGTCGATTCCTCGGCCAGCGTCACCGCCTGCGCGCGTTCGATGCCCACCACCTCGTTCATGCGCTTCAGGAACGCGATCGCTTCGAGGTTCTCGCGCCCGCCGTGCACGTTGGGGATCCATTCGCCCGGCTCGCGGCTGTAGTCGCGGTACAGCATCGACGCGACCGCATCGACGCGCAGCCCGTCGACGTCGTAGCGCTCCAGCCAGTACAGCGCATTGCCGACCAGGAAGTTGCGCACCTCGGTGCGGCCGAGGTTGTAGATCAGCGTGTTCCAGTCGTTGTGGAAGCCTTCGCGCGGGTCGGCGTACTCGTACAGGTGCGTGCCGTCGAACTGCGCGAGGCCGTGCACGTCGCTCGGGAAATGCGCCGGCACCCAGTCGAGCAGCACGCCGAGGCCGGCCGAATGGCAGCGGTCGACGAAGCGGCGGAAGCCGGGGCCGTCGCCGAAGCGGGCGGTCGGCGAATAGAGGCCCACCGGCTGGTAGCCCCAGGACCCGTCGAACGGGTGCTCGCTGACCGGCATCAGTTCGAGGTGGGTGAAGCCCATGTCCTGCGCATACGGCACCAGCGTGTCAGCGAGTTCGTCCCAGGTCAGCCAGCGGTCGTTGTCCTCGGGCTTGCGCCGCCACGAGCCCAGGTGCACCTCGTAGATGCTGACCGGCGCATCGAGCGCGTTCGACTGCTGGCGCTGCGCCGAGGCCGGCGCGAGCCGCGGCATGTGCGACACCACGCTCGCGGTGGCCGGCCGCAGCTCGGACTGCAGCGCATACGGGTCGGCCTTCTGCGGCAGCACATGGCCGTCGGCAGTGCGGATCTCGTACTTGTAGCGCGCGCCCTCGGCGATGCCGGGCAGGAAGATCTCCCAGACGCCGCACTCGCGGCGCAGCCGCATCGGGTGCAGCCGGCCGTCCCAGTGGTTGAAGTCGCCGACCACGCTGACGCGCGAGGCGTTCGGCGCCCACACCGCGAAGCTCGCGCCGCTGACGCCGTCCATCGTGCGGATCTGCGCGCCCAGCGTCTCGTACGGCCGCAGATGCGTGCCCTCGGCCAGCAGCCACACGTCGAGCTCGCCGAGCACCGGCGGGAAGCGGTACGGGTCGTCGACGGTGGACGTGGACCCATCGAGCCAGGTGAACTGCAGCCGGTAGGCGCCGGCGGTGCTGCCGAGCATGCCTTCGAAGACGCCGTCGGGGTGCAGCTGCGTCAGCACCGACAGCGGCTGGCCGTTGTCGGCGTCGATCGCCAGCGCGGCCCGCGCGCCGGGCTGGAAGCAGCGCAGCCAGCGCTGGCCGCTCGCATCTTCGTGCGCGCCGAGCACCGAGAACGGATCGCCGTGGCGGGCGTGGCGGAGGGCCTCGATCTCGGCGAGGGTCAGCATGGGCGGCAGGGCAGGGACGTCATGCGACCGATCGTAGCGCTGCCGTCGCCTTCAGTTCGGGGTCGATGTTCCAGATGTCGCGGGCGTACTCGCGGATCGTGCGGTCGGACGAGAACACCCCCATGCCGGCCACGTTGGCGATCGCGCGCGCGATCCAGGCCTCGCGGTGGCCGAACAGCGTGTCGACGCGCTGCTGCGTCTGCACATAGGCGTCGTAGTCGGCCAGCAGCAGGTAATGGTCGCCGCCCCACAGCAGCGAATCGACCAGCGGGCGGTAGCGGTCGCGTTCGTCGGGCGAGAACAGCCCGCCGGAGATCGCATCGAGCACCGCCTTCAGCTGCGGGTTGCCTTCGTAGTGGCGCATCGGGTGGTAGCCCGAGGCCTTCAGCGCCTGCACCTCGGGGGTCTTCAGCCCGAAGATGAAGATGTTGTCGTCGCCGACGCTCTGGCGGATCTCGATGTTCGCGCCGTCGTCGGTGCCGATGGTCAGCGCGCCGTTCAGCGCGAGCTTCATGTTGCCGGTGCCCGAGGCTTCGGTGCCGGCGGTGGAGATCTGCTCCGACAGGTCGGCGCCCGGCATGATGACCTCGGCCACCGAGACGCCGTAGTTCGGGACGAAGACCACCCGCAGCTTGCCGCCGACGCGCGGGTCGGCGTTGACCACCGTGCCGACGTCGTGGATCAGCCGGATGATGGATTTCGCCGTCTGGTACGACGACGCCGCCTTGCCGGCGAAGATCACCGTGCGCGGCACCCACGGCAACGTCGGGTTCTCGAGGATGGCCAAGTAGCGCGTGACGACGTGCAGCACGTTCAGCAGCTGGCGCTTGTACTCGTGGATGCGCTTGACCTGCACGTCGAACAGGCTGCCCGGGTCGACGTGGATGCCGGTATGGCGCTGGATGTGCTCGGCCAGCCGCTTCTTGTTGTTCAGCTTGATCGCGGCGAACTTGCTGCGGAAGGCCTCGCTGCCGGCGTGTTCCTTCAGCTGCGCGAGCTGGTCGAGGTCGAGCCGCCAGCCGCGGCCGAGCGTCTGGTCGAGCAGGTGCGCCAGGCCCGGGTTGGCCTGCGCCAGCCAGCGCCGCGGCGTGACGCCGTTGGTCATGTTCGTGAAGCGCGTCGGGTACAGCGACGCGAAGTCCGCGAAGATGGTCTTGGTCAGCAGCTCGGAGTGCAGCGCCGAGACGCCGTTGACCTTGTGGCTGCCGACGATCGACAGGTTGGCCATGCGCACGCGGCGCTCGCCGGATTCGTCGATCAGCGACAGGCGGCGCAGGAAGCCGTCGTCGCCGGGCCGCTGCTTCGCGGCCAGGTCGAGGAACTCCTGGTTGATGCGGAAGATGATCTCCAGGTGGCGCGGCAGCACCTGCTGCATCAGCGCCACCGCCCAGGTCTCGAGCGCCTCGGGCATCAGCGTGTGGTTGGTGTACGAGAAGGTCTTCTGCGTGATCTCCCATGCGGTGGTCCACGGCATCGCATGCTCGTCGCACAGCACCCGCATCAGCTCGGCCACGCCGATCGCCGGGTGGGTGTCGTTCAGGTGGATCGCGACCCGGTCGGCCAGGTTGTGCAGGCTCGCATGCTCGTCGAGGTGGCGGGCGACGATGTCCTGGATCGACGCGCTGGTGAAGAAATACTCCTGGCGCAGCCGCAGTTCGCGGCCGGCCGGCGTGCTGTCGTTCGGGTACAGCACCCACGAGATGTTCTCGTACTCGTTCTTCACGCTGGCCGCGCGGGCGTAGTCGCCGGTGTTGAACGCGTTCAGGTCGATGTGGGCCGGCGCCGCGGCCTTCCACAGGCGCAGCGTGCTGACCTTCTGCGTGCCGTGGCCGGGGATCACCATGTCGTAGGCCTTGGCCTCGACCGCGCCGGCCGGACGCCACACCGGGTGCGTGCTGCCGTCTTCGTGCCGGTGCTGCTCGACATGGCCGCCGAAGCGCACCGGGTGGCTGATGCCGGGCCGCGGGAACTCCCACGGCGTGCCGTCGGCCAGCCACGGATCGGGATGCTCGACCTGGCGGCCGTGCGCGATGCCCTGCGCGAACATGCCGTATTCGTAGCGGATGCCGTAGCCGAACGACGGCAGCCCGAGCGTGGCCATCGAATCGAGGAAGCAGGCGGCCAGCCGGCCGAGGCCGCCGTTGCCGAGCGCCGCATCGGGCTCGTGGTCGGCCACGTCCTCGAGCGTCTGCGCATGCAGCGCGACCGCGGCGGCGGCCGGCTCGCGCAGGTCGAGCGCGGCGAGCGCATTCGACAGCGTGCGGCCGATCAGGAACTCCATCGACAGGTAGCAGACGCGGCGGGCCTTGGCCGCGCGCTCGATGGCCTGGGTCTGCACCCAGCGTTCCGACAGCTGCTGGCGGGCCACCTGGGCCACGCCGTGCATCACGTCGACCGGCGTGGCGGCGGGCGGCGCGACGCCGACGGTCTTCAGCAGTTGCTCGTCGAGGTCGGCCTGCATCTGCTGGGGGGTGATCTGTTGGGTCATGGGGGAGTCGTCGACAGGGGTGCTGCAGTGTGGACGACACTTTGCTCGTTTGTCCCGGCGTGCGCAAGCGCAGGGGCAGTGCTTCAATGCGGTGCGGGCCGTGCACAATCGGTGCGCGCCGCGACCCCTCCTGGAGACATCATGCAACCCATCGATCTTGCGTTGAGCCTCGACCTGCCCAAGCGCGCCGTCGCGCTGGTGCTGGCGGGCGGCCGCGGCAGCCGGCTGAAGAACCTGACCGACCGCCGCGCCAAGCCGGCCGTCTACTTCGGCGGCAAGTTCCGCATCATCGATTTCGCGCTGTCGAACTGCCTGAACTCCGGCATCCGGCGCATCGGCGTGATCACGCAGTACAAGTCGCACAGCCTGCTGCGCCACCTGCAGCGCGGCTGGGCCTTCCTGAAGAGCGAGATGAACGAGTTCGTCGACCTGCTGCCGGCGCAGCAGCGCAACGACGACGAGAGCTGGTACCGCGGCACCGCCGACGCCGTCTACCAGAACCAGGACATCCTCGCGAGCTACGGCGCCGACTACGTGGTGGTGCTGGCCGGCGACCACATCTACAAGATGAACTACGCGCTGATGCTGGCCGACCACGTGGCCAAGGGGCGCGAATGCACGGTGGGCTGCATCGCGGTGCCGCGCCACGAGGCGGTGGCCTTCGGCGTGATGGCGGTCGACCGCGACAACCACATCACCGATTTCGTCGAGAAGCCGGCCGACCCGCCGCCGATGCCGGGCCGCCCCGACATGGCGCTCGCCAGCATGGGCATCTACATCTTCAATGCGCGCTACCTCTACAAGGAGCTCGAGCGCGACATGAACGACGCCGATTCGAGCCACGACTTCGGCAAGGACATCATCCCGCGCGCGGTGCGCAACGGCCAGGCCTCGGCGCACCCGTTCGAGCTGAGCTGCGTCAGCACGCGGCATGGCGAGGCGCCGTACTGGCGCGACGTCGGCACCATCGATGCGTACTGGGACGCCAACATCGACCTGACCGCCACCGATCCGCTGCTGAACCTGTACGACAAGCGCTGGCCGATCTGGACCTACCAGGAGCAGCTGCCGCCGGCCAAGTTCGTGCACAACCAGGACGAGCGCCGCGGCATGGCGGTCGAGTCGCTGGTGTCGGGCGGCTGCATCGTCTCGGGCTCGGTCACGCGCACCGTGCTGTTCTCGAGCGTGCGGGTGCATTCGCATGCGGTCGTCAACTGGTCGGTGCTGCTGCCTGGGGCGCAGATCGGCCGCGGCGCGCGGCTCACGCGCGTGGTGGTCGACCGCGCCTGCGTGATCCCCGACGGCATGGTGATCGGCGAGGATGCCGAACTCGATGCACAGCGCTTCCACCGTTCCGAGAACGGCATCACCCTCGTCACGCGCGACATGCTCGCAAAACTAACAGCCTGATCACTGCATGAAAGTCCTCCAGGTCGCCGCTGAAATCTTCCCGCTGGTCAAGACCGGCGGCCTGGCCGACGTGGCCGGCGCGTTGCCGCAGGCGCTCGCGCGCGCCGGGGCCGACGTGCGGCTGGTGCTGCCCGGCCTGCCGGCCATTGCCGACGCGGTGCTGCAGCAGCAGACCGTCTGCGAGATCGGTGCGGCCTTCGGCGCCGCGCGCGTGCGGCTGACGCTCGGCACGATGCCGGTCAGCGGGCTGCCGGTCTACGTGGTCGACGCGCCGTACCTGTACCGGCGCGGCGGCAGCCCGTACCAGGCGCCCGACGGCAACGAATGGCCCGACAACGCGCAGCGCTTCGCGTTGCTCGGCTGGGTCGCGGCCCACATCGCCGCCGGCGAGTTCGATCCCGGCTGGGTGCCCGACGTGCTGCACACCCACGACTGGCATGCGGCGATGGCCTGTGCCTATGCGCACGCCCATGCGCCGACGCGCGCGGCACGCGTCTTCACGGTCCACAACCTGGCCTACCAGGGGCTGTTCCCGGCCGGCGATTTCAACCTGCTCGGGTTGCCGGCGCGCTACATGGCGGCGTCGGGCGTCGAGTACCACAGCCAGCTGTCGTTCATGAAGGCCGGGCTGAAGTTCGCCGACCGCGTCACCACCGTCAGCCCGACCTATGCGCGCGAGATCGCGACGCACGAATACGGCTGCGGGCTCGACGGCGTGATCCGTGGCCGCGGCGGCGATGTCTGCGGCATCTTGAACGGCGTCGATCCGGAGGTCTGGAACCCGGCCACCGATGCCGGCATCGCGAAGCGCTACCAGGCCGATTCGCTGGTCGGCAAGGCGGTCTGCAAGCATGCGCTGCAGACCGAGCTGGGGCTGGAGCGGCGCGCCGATGCGCCGCTGTTCGGCGTCGTCAGCCGGCTCACGTCGCAGAAGGGGCTCGACCTGGTGCTGGCGGCGCTGCCGGGCATCGTGCAGCGCGGCGGGCAGTTCGCGCTGCAGGGCAATGGCGACCGCGCGCTCGAAGCCGCGTTCGAAGGCGCCGCGCGCGCCCACCCGGCGCAGGTGGCGGTGCGCACGGTGTACGACGAGGCGCTGGCGCACCGCATCATCGCCGGCAGCGACGCGCTGCTGATGCCGTCGCGCTTCGAGCCCTGCGGGCTGACGCAGCTGTACGCGCTGCGCTACGGCACGCTGCCGGTGGTGCGGCGCGTCGGCGGGCTGGTCGACACGGTGGTCGACACCACCGACGAGACGATCCGCACCGACCGCGCGACCGGCTTCTCGTTCGAGCCGGCCAGCTCGATGGCGCTGGAGGTCACCGTCGACCGGCTGCTGCACGCCTATGGCCAGCCGGCGCTGTGGCAGCAGCTGATGCGCCGCGCGATGGCGCAGGAGTTCTCGTGGGACGTGGCCGCCGCGTCATACATGCGCCTTTACGCGCAGTGCCGGGCGAAGTAGGCGACCCGGCGGACGCGGCCCCCCGTTCGGGGGCACCAATCTTGTCGATGGAATTTGCGGGCGAACGCGTTCAAAGTTCGCGCTCCGGCAGCGGAGCCGGCGTGGAGCAGAGCATGCATTTCCAGGAGCAGACGGTCGGTGACTTCAAGATCTACGCGGGCGCCATCGAAGCGGCGCACGGCGGCTACGTGGCCGCGGTGGTGGTGAAACAGGTGCACGGCAGCGGGGCGCCGTGCGAGGTGTTCCGCGACGAATCGATGTGCGACGGCCGTTGCTGGACCGACCCCGAATCGGCGCTGCACTACGCGTTGACGGCCGGGCGCTCGGTGATCCGCGACCGCAGCCGGGTGGCGAGCGCTTGAGCGGGCAGGGCGCTTGAGCCGCGCATAAGCATCTGCGCATTGCGTCGTTGTCGCCGCGGGAAGCGGCGTTTAGCGTCGCGGGCTCCGCCAACCCGAGAGCCCTTCGATGCAGTCCCCCGATTTCCTGAATGCGCAGCGCCGCCGCCTGATGGTGGCCGCGCTCGTCGCTGGCGTGGCGTCCGCCGCCCGCGCGGCCGATGCCGAGACGCTGCGGATCGGCTTCCAGAAATCGTCCACGCTGATGATCTTCCTGAAGTCGCGCGGCGTGCTGGAGCAGGCGCTGGCGCCGCTGAAGGTCCGCGTGACCTGGCATGAGTTCAGCTCGGGGCTGCCGCTGCTGGAGGCGCTGAACGTCGGCGCGATCGAACTGAGTGCCGACGTGGCCGATGCGGTGCCGCCGTTCGCGCTGGCGGCCGGTGCCAGGCTCACCTACTGCGCGATCGAGACGCCGTCGCCGCAGGCCCAGGCGATCGTCGTGCCGAAGGACTCGCCGATCGCGAGCGTCGCGCAGCTGAAGGGCCGCAAGGTCGCGTTCGCGAAAGGCGCCGGCGCCCACTACCTGCTGCTGGAAGCGCTCGGCCAGGCCGGGCTGTCGATCAACGACATCGAGCCGGCCTACCTGAGCCCGGCCGATGCGCGCGCCGCCTTCGAGAACGGCAGCGTCGCCGCGTGGGTGATCTGGGACCCGTTCCTGGCCGCAGTGCAGCGCCAGTCCGGCGCGCGCCTCCTGCTCGACGGCGGCGCGCTGTCGAGCTACCGGCGCTTCTACCTCGCCGGGACGCCGTATGCGCAGCGGCGTCCGGACGTGTTGAACGCGGTGTTCGCCGAACTGCAGCGCGCCGGCGACTGGATCAAGAAGAACCCCGGCCCGGCCGCCGAATGGCATGCACCGGTGATCGGCCTCGATGCCGCGACGGTGGCGGCCGCCAACCTGCGGCGCAGCTACCGCGTGCAGGCGGTCGACGTCGATGCGCTGGCCGAGCAGCAGCGCATCGCCGACGCCTTCACGCAGGCGAAGATCCTGCCGCGCCGGGTCGTGATCGCCGAGTCGCCGGTGTGGCGACCCACCTGACGCGCAGGCGGAGGGTGTGACGACCGGCGTCGGCCTTGCAACGCGATGTGTGCGGATCGTGCCGGATAAGGGGCCTGGGGCGGGTCTGCACGGGGTCGCGCCGCGTGGTCCCGTGCTTGCTTTCCGAGGGGCATGCCTTCCCATCGTCATTCCATCGGATCCTCGGCCGGGCTGTTGAGCCTGTTGATGCTGGCCGCCTGCGGCAGCGGCGGCGACAGCACCGAGGTCAGCCAGAACCCGCCGACCGGCAATGCGCCGAGCCCGGCACCCGCGCCCGCTCCGGCTCCGGCTCCCAGTCCTGCACCGTCTCCTGCGCCATCCCCCGCACCTGCACCCGCACCGGCACCTTCGCCTGCACCCGCGCCTGCGCCCGCCCCGGCACCTGCACCTGCACCTGCACCTGCACCTGCACCGGCGAGCGCCACCGCCTTCGGTGCCATCGACACCAGCAACCGCGCCGAGGTGCTCGCGCGTTACCAGGACGGCTTTGTCGCGCTGCGCAAGACCACGTTCAGCTGGACCGGCAACGTCGCCAACTGCGCCGCCGGCGACACGCCGCTCGCGTACAAGAACGCCGTCGTCAAGCTCGTCAACTACTACCGCGCGATGGCCGGCCTGCCGGGCGACGTGACGCTGTCGCTGACGAAATCGGCCCAGGCCCAGCAGGCCGCGTTGATGTTCGATGCCAACGACCAGCTCAGCCACACGCCGCCCACCACCTGGACGTGCTACACCGCCGACGGCGCCACCGCGGCCGGCAAGTCGAACATCGCCTGGGGTACCAACCTCAACAGCGCGAATGCCAACAGCTCGGGCATCGGCTCGATCCCGCTGTACGTGATGGACGGCGGCGTCGATTCGCTCGGCCACCGTCGCTGGGTCTTCAGCCTGGTGCTCGGCGAGGTCGGCACCGGCGACACGCCGCAGGGCAATGCGCTGTGGGTGCTGGGGAACACGCACACCGCACCGAGCGTGCCGAACGGCATGCCGTGGCCGCCGCGCGGCTACGTGCCGTGGGACGGCAGCATCGCCGAGCCGGGGATGCGCTGGTCATTCTCGTACCCTGGCGCCGACTTCTCGGCGGCCACCGTGACGATGACCGACGACGCCGGCGCGGCCGTGCCGGTGACCGGCGTGGCCGAACTCGCCAAGGGCTATGCCGAGAACACGCTGGCCTGGTCGATCGGCGGCAGCGGGCAGCCGTGGTCGCGTGCGCCGGCCGACACCAGGCTCGGCGTGACAGTGTCGAACGTCAAGATCGGCGGCGCCGCGAAGAGCTTCAGCTACAGCGTGACCTTCATCAAGCCCTGATTCCGGTTCGCAGCGCCGCGGCGAGCTTCGCGAACAAAGGCAGCACCGCCGCATCGTCGGCCTGCAGCAGCCGGTCGCCGACGTAGAGCTCGGTCGCGCTCCAGCCCGGCACGTCGGTGGCCCGCACGTGGCCGAAGAGCCAGCCGCGGTCCTGCGCGGCGAGCGTGTCGCGCGCATCGAGCACCGCGTCGGGCGGCGCGTCGAAGAACAAGTGCAGCAGGTTGGTCTGCGGCACGCGCGGGTTCACGCGCAGCCCGGGAATCGCGTTCAGCCCGGCCGCCAGCGAGACCGCGCGCCGGTACAGCGCCGGCATCAGCGCCAGGCGCTCGTCGAAGCGCATCGCGGCCGACACCAGCATCGGGCTCAGGTGGTAGAGCGTGCCGCCCATGCGCCGGCGCCACAGCCGGGCCTGCGCGATGAAGTCGTCGCTGCCGGCCAGCATCGCGCCCGAGACGCCGCCGATGCCCTTGTAGAGCGACACGTAGACCGACGCGAAACCGGCCGCGATCTCGGCCGCGCTGCGCTGGTAGAACGCTGCGCATTCCCACAGCCGTGCGCCGTCGAGGTGCAGCGGCAGTGCGCGCCGTTGCGCCGCGGCGTGCAGCGCGAGCAGCTCGTCCCACGCGGGCAACTGGCCGCCGGCCTCGCGGATCGGCAGCTCGACGATCGCGCAGGCGAGCGGCTGGCCCACCGCGTCGAGGTCCGGCGCGCGCATCGGCCGCAACCGGTCGCCGACCGGCACCGCATGGCACTGCAGCAGTGCACTGAAGGCTTCTTCCTCGTGCAGCGCGAGGTGCGAGGTCGGGTGCAGGCCGAAGCGCGGCAGCCGTGCCGCTTCGGTGTGGATGCGCAGCGCGGCCAGCTGCGCCATCACGCCGCTGGGCATGAAGACCGCCGTCGGCTTGCCGAGCAGCGCGGCGACCTTGCGTTCGAAATCGGCGGCCAGCGCGCCGTTGCCGTAGTGGTCGTGCTCGACGCCATGGGCCTCGCACCAGGCGGCCATGTGTGCGAACTCCTCGGCCGGTGTCGGCGTCGCGAAGTCGGGGACGATCAGCGTGCAGTCGCGGCGCAGCTGCTGGCGTTGTTCGGGGGTCAGCGGTGTGGAGGGCATGGACGTTTTGTAAAAAAAATGAGCGGAAGTCCCTAGAATCCAAAAAAACTTCGAGGCGGACAAGAAAAATGAGGCCTGTCGGGTACGAGCACCTGCGCCAGTCGCTGTCGCTCGCGGCGCTTCCGCCCGCGAAGCCGGCCTGGCTGAAGCCGGTCACGCGCATCGAACCGGGCGAGACCTTCCTGTCCATTCCTCGCAGTGTTGCCCCCGAGACGACGCAGCCATTGGCGCACCTGCTGTTCGCGCTGAAGCACGAGGGCGTCAACCTGCAGATTCTCGCGCAGGCCCTACCGCGCGTGGATCCGGCGGCGCTGATGAACCAGCTCAGGCAGTCGCCGAGTGGCGCCTACATCCGCCTGGCCTGTTGCCTGTGGGAGCGCTTCACCGGGCAGATGCTGTCCGACCTGCCGGCGATCGGCGGCCAGACGGTGCCGGTGTTCGATCCGGCCCGCTACATCACCGGCCCCGAGCGGCGCGACCCCCGCTGGCGGGTTGCGTTCAACGGCCTCGGGTCGCTGCGCTACTGCGCGACCGTCGAGCGCACGCCGTGGCTCGACAAGGCGATGGCTTCCGGCGTGCTCGAGCGCACCCGCGAGTTCATCGACTCGCTCGGTGCCGGCATGACCGACCGCGCGCTGCGCTGGGCCTACCTGCACGAGACCGAGGATTCCTTTGCGATCGAGCGCGAGGCGCCGAGCGAAGACAAGGCCCGCCGCTTCATCGCGCTGCTGCACCAGGCGCACGACAGCCCCGCGTTGAGCGAGGACCACTTGGTCGAGCTGCAGAACGCGGCCGTGAGCGGCCCGCACGTGAAGGCGGTGCAGTTCCGCCGCGAGCAGAACTGGCTGCGCGGCCCGGCGCGCGGTGCGGCTGGCGTGACCTACGTGCCGCCGCCGCCCGATCTGGTGCCCGAGATGATGGACGAGTGGATGGCGTTCGCGAACGCGGCGCCGACGCTGATCGATCCGATCGTCGCCGCGGCGATCGCCTCGTTCGGCTTCGTGTTCATCCACCCGTTCATGGACGGCAACGGCCGCTTGTCGCGCTTCCTGTTCCACCAGGCGCTCTGCCGCTCGGGGCGCCTTTCGAAAGGCGCGCTGCTGCCGGTGTCGGTGGCGATGAAGCGGCATGAAGACGACTACCTCGCGGTGCTGCAGCGCTATTCGCGGCCGGTGCGCGAGTTCTGGGGCGTGCGCTGGATCGACGAAGGGCAATACGACCTGCAGTTCCGCGGTGACGAGTCGCTGTACCGCTACTGGGATGCCACCGCGTGCGTCGAGTTCGGCTACCGCATGGCGGAGCAGGCGCTGGAGGTCGAACTTCGCCAGGAGACGGAATTCCTCGCGCGCTACGACGCGGTCGTGCGGACGGTGGGCGAGCGCTTCGACCTGCGCGGCAGCGACCTCGCGACGCTGGTGCTGAGCGCGCTGGACAACGGCGGCAAGGTGTCGAATCACCGGCGCAAGCAGTTTCAGAACCGCGTGCCGGACGAGGTGTTCGATGCGGTGCAGGAAGCGGCGATGCGCTTCGCTCCGCCGGACTGAAATCGTTTCCAGTTTCCCTGCCTGTTTGGTAACACGGCGCAATCGTCGCGACGCATCCGGACATCAACCGCCTGCTGGAACGGCGCGGCTCTGCTCGGCATCCGCAGGTTTCGGCTTGTTGCAATGACCCGCCTCGCGGCCTCGCCGCGCAACTCCAGAATCCGCCTGCATTCACAGGGGAGAGCAGGGTCATGACAACGCACAGCACGGCGCGCACGGCGGGCCATCGGATTTCATTGCTGCCGCTGGCGATCGCCGCGGCGGCGCTCGTCGCGGCCTGCGGCAGCGGCGATGACGCCTCGTCGTCCGCGCCGGCCAACGCCAGTGCCCAGGACGCCGGCCGCGAAGCCGCCGCCGGCGTCTCCACCGCGACGCTGCCGGTCGGCCGCTACGTGATCGTCAATGCGCTGAGCGGCAAGTGCGTCGACGTCGCCGCGGCCAGCACCGCCGACGGCGGCAACATCCAGCAGGCGAACTGCAACGCGAACCTGGCCCAGGCCTTCGACGTCTCGCAGCCGTCGGCCGGCGTCTACAAGCTGGTCAACGTCGCCAGCGGCAAGGCGGTCGATGTCGCGTCGGCCGGCACCGGCGACGGCGTCAACGTGCAACAGTGGACCGACAACGGCACCAATGCGCAGCGCTTCCGCATCGAGCGCGTGCAGGGCAACCGCTACGTGCTGACCAACGTCAACAGCAACAAGTGCGTCGACGTCGCCAGCGCCTCGCTGAACGACGGCGCCAACATCCAGCAGTGGAGCTGCAACGGCAGCGGCGCGCAGCAGTACCACTTCTACCCGCTGACGGCCAGCGGCCGCGGCACGCTGCCGGTCGGGCAGTACACCATCAGCTCGAACCACTCGCACCTGTGCGTCGACATCCAGGGCGGCAGCACGGCCGCCGGCGCGCCGGCGGTGCAGGCCACCTGCAGCAGCGCGCAGACGCAGAAGTTCGACGTGCTGCCGGAGCAGGGCGGCGCCTACCGCTTCTCGAACGCGCAGACGCACCAGTCGCTCGACATCGCCGGCGTCTCGACCGCCAACGGCGCACTGCTGACGCAGTGGACCGACACCGCCGGCGACAACCAGCGCTTCACCGTCAACGCGACGCCCGACGGCTACCAGGTCGTCGCGCGCCACAGCGGCAAGTGCCTGGACGTGGCCGAATGGAGCACCGCATCGGGCGGCAAGCTGCAGCAGTGGGACTGCACCGGCACGCAGGCCAACCAGCGCTGGGCCTTCTCGGCCGGCAGCGGCGACACCACCACCCCGAACCAGCCGCCGACGCAGCCGCCGGCCGGCTGGCGCCTGGTGTGGCAGGACGAGTTCAACGGCAGCGCGATCGACGGCAACAAGTGGGGCTTCGAGGTCAACGGCGGTGGCGGCGGCAACAACGAGCTGCAGTACTACACCGCGCGGCCGGAGAACGCCTCGGTCGCCAACGGCGTGCTGAGCATCAAGGCGCTGAAGGAGCGCTTCTGCTCGACCGACGGCTGCCGCGACTACACCTCGGCGCGGCTGCGCACGCTGAACAAGGGCGACTGGCTGTACGGCCGCATGGAAGCGCGCATCAAGCTGCCGGGCGGGCAGGGCCTGTGGCCGGCGTTCTGGATGCTGCCGTCCGATTCGGTCTACGGCGGCTGGGCGGCCAGCGGCGAGATCGACATCATGGAAGCGGTGAACGCCGGCGCGGCCGGCGGCAACACCGTCTACGGCACGCTGCACTACGGCGGCTCCTGGCCGAACAACACCAACTCCGGCAAGCCCTTCGTGCCGGCGAGCAGCATCCTGAACGACTTCCACGTCTACGCGGTCGAGTGGGAAGCGGGCGTCATCCGCCACTATGTCGACGGCACCCTCTACAACACGCAGACGCAGTGGTGGTCGAGCGGCGGCGCCTTCCCCGCGCCGTTCGACAAGCGCTTCCACATCCTGCTGAACGTCGCGGTCGGCGGCAACTGGCCGGGCGCGCCGAACGGCGCGACGACCTTCCCGCAGCGCATGGACGTCGACTACGTGCGGGTCTACCAGCGCTGACCGGCCGGCGCGGCGCCGGCGGACTTCACTCCGCCGGCCGCCAGCGCGCGATCAGCTCCTTCAGCCGGCCGATGTCGATCGGCTTCACCAGGTGCGCATCGAAGCCGGCCGCCGACGAGGCCTGCCGGTCGGTCTCGCCACCCCAGCCGGTCGATGCGATCTGCAGCATCGTGCGGCCCCAGTCCTCGCTGCGCACGCGCCGCGCCACCTCGTAGCCGTCCATCCCGGGCATTGCGATGTCGAGCAGCGCGACGTCGGGGCGCTGCTCGGCGATCAGCGCCATCGCGTCGCCGCCGTTCGCCGCCGAGGTCACCTCGTGGCCGTCGGCCGACAGCAGCGTCGCGAGCGACCAGGCGGCATCTCCGTTGTCGTCGGCGATCACCACCCGCCGCGGCACCGTGGCTTCGTCCTCGTCGATGAGCGGCGCGATGTCGTCGTCGACCGCGATGTCGTCGCCGGTCGGCGCCAGCGGCAACCGCACGGTGAACTCGCTGCCGTGGCCGGGGCCGTCGCTGCGCGCCGTGACCGTGCCGCCGTGCATCTGCACGATGCTGCGCACCAGCGACAGCCCGATGCCCATGCTGTGCGAACTGCGGGTCTGCACCTCGCTCTGCCAGAACATGTCGAACATCGACACCGTCGCCTTCTCGTCCAGGCCGCGGCCGTTGTCGGTGACGGTCAGCACCAGCTCCGTGCCGTCGGTGCGGGCGGTCAGCGCAATGCGACCGCCGTCTTCGGTGTACTTGGCCGCGTTGACCAGCAGGTTGGACAGCACCTGGCTCAGGCGCGACGGGTCGGCATTCAGCACCACCGGGCGGGCCGGCAGCTCGACCGTCAGCTCGTGGCGGCGGTTCTCGATCTCGCTGTGCGCCGTCTCGACCGCCGCGTCGACGATGCCGCGCAGCGCGACGCGCCGCTGCGACATCGCGAAGCGCCCGAGCCGCAGCCGCGACAGGTCGAGCAGGTCGTCCAGCAGGTCGCGCATGCCGCCGACCTGATGGCGCAGCCTGCGCAAGGTGTCGCCCGAGCGCGTGGCCGAGGCGGCCTGCGAGCTGATGCGCGACGGCCGGCCGCTGCCGCGAACGGCGGTGACCCCGGCCCCGGCGCAGGCGCCGTGGACCGTTGTGCAATGAGCGCGGCGATGCGGCTGAACCTGAAGGGGATCGCACCGCGGCGCATCGGCGTGTTCCGGGCGCTGGTGCTCGGCGACCTGATGTGCGCGGTGCCGGCGTGGCGCGCGCTGAAGACGGCCTGCCCCGACAGCGTGCTGACGCTGATCGGCCTGCCGTGGGCCCGCGAGTTCGCGCAGCGCTGCCGCTGGATCGACGATTTCATCGAGTTTCCCGGCTACCCGGGGCTGCCGGAACGCGTGCCCGACCTGCCGGCCTTGCCGGGCTTTCTGCAAACCATGCAGCAACGCCGCTTCGACCTGCTGCTGCAGATGCACGGCAGCGGGCGCATCGTGAATCCGCTGCTGGCTGCTTGCGGGGCGCAGCACGTGGCGGGGTTCGTCGAGCGGGGCGCCTACTGCGCGGAGCCGCTGCTGCATGCGCCGTGGCCGACCGCGGGCCACGAGATCGAGCGGATGCTGTGCCTGGTCGACCACCTGGACGCGGCGCGTTGCGGCAGCGCGCTCGAGTTCCCGGTGCGCGACGACGACCGCCAGGCCTTGCGCGAGGCCTGGCCCGGCGTCGACGACGCCGGCTCGTTCGTCTGCGTGCACGCCGGGGCGCAACTGCCGTCGCGGCGCTGGATGCCGGAGCGTTTCGCGCTGGTCGCCGATGGGCGGGCGGTGACGGCGCAGCAGGTGCTGCTGTCAGCGCTGGCGGATATGGCAATAAAGTAGTACAAACTAATTTTATGGCATTTAATTGCCATTTTTCTTGACATCAATGAGGCATCAAAGTAGTTTTGCAGCATCTCGAACTACTTTGATGCCATGACCTCCCTCGATGACGTTGCGGCCGTCCTGCGCCAGGCGCTGGCGGCGTCGCCGCGGACCCAGGCCGCGTTGCGCACGCAGGCCGGCGTGTCGCAGCGCACGCTGACCAACGTGCTCAGCGGCCGGCAGGATTTCAAGCTCAGCACCTTGCTGGCGCTGGCCGACCGGCTCGGCCTGGAGCTGCTGCTGGTGCCGAAGGGCGCGGCCGGCGCGGTCGACGCCGGGCAGACCGATGCGCCGCAGGTCAAGTCGCGTGTCGCCGCGGCGCTGGAGGCGGTGCAGGCACCGGCGCGCGAATGAACGTCAAGGCGCTCGGCATCCATTGCGGCGAAGGGCTGCGCATCGGCGTGCTGTTCCGCTACGAACTGGCGGCCGATGCGGTCGTCACGCGCTTCGTTGCCGACGAGGCCTTCATCCAGTCGGCGCAGCAGCCCACCGTGTCGGCCGCGTGGTGGGCCGATTCGCCGTCGCAGCAGCAGGCCTTGTGGCGCGACGTGCGCTCGGTCGACTTCAACGGCCGGCATTCCAGCCGCAACGGCTGGCTGCTGCCGGCCTTCTTCCAGAACCTGTTGCCCGAAGGCGTGTTCCGCGACCGCGTGGCCGAGTTGCGCGGCTGCGATCCGCGCGATCACTTCGAGATGCTCGCCGCCTGCGGCCGCGACCTGCCCGGGGCGTTGTATGCGCTGCCGGTGGCGCTGTCGCGCGACGAGCTGGCGCGCTATGTCACGCAGCACCAGGATGCGCTCGAGATGTCGGTGACGGCCGATCCGCTGGACGATGGGGTGTCGCTGTCGGGCGTGCAGCCGAAGGTCGGCGCGATGCGCGATGGCGACCGCTATGTCGCCCGCACCAAGGACCACGACACCCACATCATCGCGAAGCTGCCGGTGGTGGCGCAGCCGCTGCTGCCGGAGCTGGAGCACCTGTCGCTGCAGCTGGCCGCGGCGGCCGGCGTGACGGTGTGCGATGCCTGGCTGGAGCCACTGGCCAAGCTGGCGGTGCGGCACGGCTACGACCTGGGCGATGCCGATGCGCGCACGCAGTTCCTCGCGGTGCGCCGCTACGACCGCAGCGAAACCGGCCGCGTGCATTGCGAGGATTTCGCGCAGGTGCTGGGCGTGATGCCCGAGGACAAGTACGGCACCGGCGGTGGGGGCGGTCCGCGCACCTGCCTGGACGTGGCCGCGGTGCTGATGGGCTTCGACAGCCTGGGCGAGCCGGCGGTGCACGAGCTGCTGCGGCGGCTGGTGGTCAACGAGATGCTGGGCAACCCGGACATGCACCTGAAGAACATCGGGCTGGTCTACCCCGATGGCGTGCACCCGCGGCTGGGCCCTGCCTACGACATCGTCGCGTACGCGGCCTACAGCGGCCACCAGGGCCATGCGCTGGCGCTGCTGCCGGCGGCGCTGGCGCCACCCGCCGGCAAGGCCCGGCCGCGGCCGCGCCAGCAGCTGTCGCCGGCCGTGGTGCGGGCGTTCTGCGGGGCGCTGCGCATTCCCGAGAAGCCGGCGGCCACCGCGATCCGCCTCGCGGTGCGGGCGGCCTGTGCGACCTGGCCGGCGATGATCGCGGCGTCGCCGTTGACGGGGATGCAGAAGTCGCGGCTGGTGGCGCATTTCACTGCGCACCCGCTGGTGGCGTCGGTCGCGAAGCGGCTGCCGGCGGCGCCCTGATCGGGGCTACACCAGCCGTTCGATCTTCGTGTGCCGCCACACCAGCCGGTAGAACGCCGACTGCAGCAGCAGCATCGAGACGAACGTGATCGGGTACGACCACCAGACGCCTTCGAGGCCGATGTGCCGCGACAGCCCGTAGGCGGCCGGCACCTCGATCGCGACGATGCAGAAGATCGAGATCGACATCGGCACGAGCACGGTGCCCGACGCGCGCATCACGCCGCTGACGACCGACGCGCAGCCGAACACGACGCTGCTCCACAGCATGATGTGCAGCAGCGTCTGCGCGAGTTCGATGACCGGCTGGCTGGTGATGAACAGCGCCATCAGGTGGCGCGAGAACAGGTAGCCGATGACGACCAGCGTGCCGGTGATCACGAGGTTCAGCACGATGCCGGTGCGGGTGATGGCCCCGAGCTTGTCGGTGCGGCCGGCGCCGATCGCCTGCGCGCCGAGGATCGACGCGGTGATCGCGATCGACAGCGCCGGGAACTGCACGTAGTTGACGACCTGGTTGACGGCGCCGTAGGCCGCGGTGGCGTCGGAGCCGAAGCCGTTGACGAGCGCGAGCAGCGCGATCTCGGCCAGCGAGATGACGACCATCTGGATGCCGGTCGGCATGCCGATCTTCAGCACCAGCCGCAGCAGCTGCGGCTGGATGCGCAGCGCGCGCAGCAGCTCCAGGTCGGGCGACAGCGGGTGCCTGGCGCGCCGCAGGTGCACGCCGAGGTAGAGCAGGGCGGCGATGAACGACACGATGGAGGCGGCCGCGGCGCTGGTGACGCCGAGCTGCGGCAGGCCGCCCCAGCCGCGGATGAAGGCGGGCGTCATCACGCACGAGACGAGGGTCGACAGCAGCAGCGCGTAGAGCGGCGTGACGGTATCGCCGACGCCGCGCAGCAGCTGCGTGATCAGGATGAACACCATCAGCCCGGGCATCGCGAGCATCATCAGCCGGGCATAGCCGACGGCGTCGTCGACCACGTCGGCAGGGGTGCCGAGGGCATGCAGCAGGTGTTCGGTGAACACGCCGCCGAACACCGCGATCGCGAGGCCGACGCCGAAGCCGAGCGTGATCGCGGTGCCGGCGATCGCCTTGACCTTGTGCGTCTCCTTCGCGCCCCAGGCCTGGCCGATCAGCACCGAGCCGCCGGCGCCGATGCCGATCACCAGCGTGATGAAGAAGAACACGATCGGGAAGACGGCGGCGGTGGCGGCCAGTGCGCGGGTGCCGAGCATCTGGCCGACGAACACCGCGTTGAAGGTGCCGGACAGGCCCTGCAGCACGTTGCCGACGATCATCGGGCCGAGGAAGGCGAGGAAGATGCGCCACAGGGGGCGGGTGTCGGTGGCGATCGATGGGCGGGTCATGGGGTCGGGATGATGCCAGTGTTCCATGGCAGTGCTGAAATCAAGCGGGCAAGCTCAGCGCAGCCACCAGCCCGCCGTCCGGATGATTGCGCAGCCGCACATCCCCACCATGCTCGCGCGCAATGCGACGCGCGATCGACAGGCCGAGGCCGGATCCGTCGGCATGCATCGCGCGCCCGTGCTCCAGCCGCACGTACGGCTCGAAGATCTCCTCCAGCGAATCCTCCGGCAGCCCCGGCCCGTGGTCGCGGACCAGCACCGAGCACTTGCCGTCCCCCAGCTCGGCCCCGACCTCGATCTCGCGCCCGTAGCGCAACCCGTTGTCGATCAGGTTGCCCAGCGCGCGCTTCAGCGCCAGCGGCCGCCCGGTCACCGCGATCGGTGGCAGCGACACCGTGATCGTCGCGCCCGATGCCAGCGCCGCCGAGGTCAGCCGCTCGACCAGCCGGTCCAGCCGCACCTCGGCCAGGTTCTCGTGCACGTCGCTGTCCTTCACGCTCTGCAACGCGCCCTTGACCATCATGTCCAGCTCGTCCAGGTCTTCATGGAAATCGGCCCGCACCGCATCGTCGTCCAGCAGCTCGGTGCGCAGCTTCAGCCGCATGATCGGCGTCTTCAGGTCGTGCGAGATGCTGCCGAACAGCCGCTCCCGGTCCTCGACGAAACGCTGGATGCGCGCCTGCATCTCGTTGAAGGCCCTCGCGGTGCGTTGCAGCTCCACCGTGCCGGTCTCGGGCACGGGGTTCGGGTGCATCGCGTTGCCGAACTCGCTCGCCGCCTGCGCCAGCCGCGACAACGGCCGCGTCAGGCTGCGCGCCACCAGCAGCACCAGCAGCAACACCGTCACCAGCGTCGCGCCCTGCAGCAGCAGCCGGTCGCTGCTCAACGGGTTCGCGTTGTCGAGGAAGTACGGGTCCGGCAAGGTCGTTGCCAGCAACAGCCAGCCGCCCGCCTCGATTTCGGCCTGGATCACCAGCAGCGGCGCCGGCCGCGGCCGCAGCAGCAGCGAGGCCTCGACCCAGCTCTCGGGCAGCTCGCGCAAGCTGCGGCCGTCGTCGGCCACCACCAGCGTGTCCGGCCAGGCGAACGCGGCCTCGAACGATGTGGTGTCGCCCACCTGCGCCAGCAGCCGTTCGCGCACGCTGCGCACCACCGTCTCCGACAGCTTCGACGGCGCGAACGCACCGGTCGGCACGCGCGCATGGTTCACGTTGACGAAGAAGCGCGTGCCGCCCATCGTGCGCAGCTGCTCGATCAGCAGCGGCCGGTACTGCGGCGGCAGGTCGCGGAAGAAGCGGATCGCACCGGCCGCGCTCTGCGCCGTCTGCTGCGCGGCATCGCGCGCATCGCGCAGCGCATTGGCGCGCAGCTGCCAGGCCCAGATGGCAGTGCCCAGCAGCTGGCTCAGCAGCACGCCGGCCACCATCACCAGCATGATCCGGCCGCGCAGCGTGCGCGGCAGCAGCCGCTGCAGCGAAACCCTAGTCATGCGACGCCAGCACCTCGACCGAGAACACGTAGCCGCTGCTGCGCACCGTCTTGATCAGCGCCGGCTGCTTGCCGTCGTCGCCCAGCCGCTGGCGCAGCCGGCTCACCTGCACGTCGAGCGAGCGGTCGGCCGGGCCGAGGTCGCGGCCGCGCGTCTGCTCCATCAGCCGCGCCCGCTCCATCACCTCGCCGGCATGCTCGGCGAGCAGCCGCAGCAGGTCGAAATCCATCGCGGTCAGCGCCAGCGCCTGGCCGTCCGGCCCGGTCACGGTGCGTTCCAGCCGGTCCAGCCGGAAGCCGGCGAAACGCAGGTAGCGGGCCGCCGCGCCGCCTTCGGCCTGGCCGGCGCGCCGGTGGATCGCCTTGATGCGCGCCAGCAGCTCGCGCGGGTTGTACGGCTTGCCGATGTAGTCGTCGGCGCCGAGCTCCAGCCCGACGATGCGCTCGGTGTCGTCGGCGCTCGCGGTCAGCATGATGATCGGCAGCGTCGGCGCCCGCTGCCGCACCATCTGGCACAGCGCGAAGCCGTCGGTGTCGGGCAGCATCACGTCGAGGATCACCAGGCTCAGCTCGTCGCGGTAGCGCTCGAAGCCGCTGCGGAAGCTCGCCCCGTCGGCCGCGAGCTGCACCACGTACTGGTGCTTCTCCAGGTACAGCTTCAGCAGCTGCCGGGTCTTCTGGTCGTCGTCGACGGCGAGGATGGTGCGCTTGCGGGCGAGGTTCATGGCGAGGGTGTCGTTCGGGCCGCGCTGCGGATCAGCGCCACCAGGCGCTCCTGCGCCCGCGCGGGCGTGATGGCCGGGTCCTTGACGAAGCGGTGCAGTGCGTCGGCCAGCGCGTCCTTGGTGGCCTCGTCGGCCGCCATGCGGTGCGCGATGCTCGGCAGCAGCGGGCTGTAGTCGCGCTTCAGCGTCTGCCACGAATCGCGCGCGCATTCGTCCAGCTGCGCGGGGTCGATGTCGTCGCGCACCGGCACCGAGCCCTTGGCCTGGTTGTACGCCAGCTGCGCGGCCGGCGACACCACCACCTCGGCCATGCGCTCCTGCTCGGCCTCGCGCCTTTTCGTGCCGACCAGCATCGCCAGCGTGTCGATGCTGTACAGGTGCATGCCGGCCGTGTCGGGCACCGGCGCGCAGCCGTAGTCGCGGCCGGCCTGCGCGCCCCAGGCGACGAGTTCGCCGTCGACCCAGTCGCCCATGATCAGCATGCCGGCGTCGCCGGTGAACAGCTGGCGCGCCGACGCGGTCCAGCGCTGCTCGATGGCCGTCTCGCCATTGAGCCGCCGCAGCCAGCGCAGCCGCTCCAATGCCTTCGCGACGCGCGGGTCCTGCCAGGCCTGCCAACGCTGCGTCGCGGCCAGTTCGCCATACAGCGCCGGCCCGCCTTCGGACAGCAGCAGCGTCTCGAACACGGTGGCGATCTGCCACGGCTCGTCGCTCCATGCGAACGGCGCGATGCCAGCGCGGCGCAGCGCGGCCGCCGCCTGCTCGACATCGCCCCAGGTCTTCGGCGCGCCGAGCTTCAGCTGCGCCCACACCCGCTGGTTGAAGAACAACGTGTTGATGCGGTGCACGCCGAGCGGCGCCGCGACGATGTGGCCGCGGTGCGTGATCACGCGCTGCACCAGCGGGAACAGCGACTGGCTCCAGCGGTTGCGCTGCGCCACCTCGTCGAGCGGCAGCACCAGCCCGAGGTCGGACCAGTCGGCCAGCGTGCGGCCGATCACCTGCGCGGCGTCCGGCGGGTCGCGCGCCAGCACGCGGCTGTTCAGCACCTTCATCGCGCCGCCACCGCCGCCGCCGGGGATCGCGGCGTCGCGCCAGGCGATGCCGCGCTTGTCGAGCTGCAGCACCAGTTGCTCGACCGCGCGGCGCTCGCCGGCCGAGGTCCACCAGTGCAGCACGTCGAGCGTCTGGCCCTGCGCGCCGACCGCGGTGCAGGTCAGCCAAAGACTCAGGGCAAACCCGCGCAGCGCGCCTGTCGAATCCCGACGAATTGCAATGTTGTGTAAGGCGAGGGCCGCGACACGGTCCTTCGCGGCCCCTGCGCGGGCGCGCAGGGCAGCGTAAGGAACAGTGAGCGCGGGTAGTCGCCTCATGGTCGGAAATCCCTGGAATGACAAGCACTTGGCCGCGAGCGGCGGGGCCGGGCGCGGGCCCTCGGTCAGGCCTCGTGTCACACGGCGGCCGATGGTACCTTGCGCCCCGCTCGACCTTTCGACCTGCACGACACGCTCATCCACCGAAGGAGACCGCTCATGAAACGCACTGTCCGAACTGCATTCGCCTGCACGGCACTGGCCCTGGCTGCGAGCGCCCAGGCCGGCTCGCTCGTCATCGAAAGCTGGCGCACCGACGACAAGGCGCTGTGGGACGAGGTGCTGCTGCCGGCGTTCATGAAATCGCACCCCGGCATCACGGTGAAGTACTCGCCGACCTCGCCGCCGGAATACAACTCGGTGCTGAGCGCGCGCCTGTCGGCCGGCAGCGCCGGCGACCTGATCACCTGCCGCCCGTTCGACGTCGCGCTCGACCTGTACAAGAAGGGCCGCCTCGCGAAGCTCGACGGCGAGCCGGGCCTCGCCAACTTCCCCGATTCCGCCAAGGTCGCGTGGCAGACCGACGACGGCAAGGACACCTACTGCATGCCGATGGCATCGGTGATCCACGGCTTCTTCTACAACAAGAAGATCTTCGCGGACGCCGGCGTCACGCCGCCCGCCACCGAGGCCGAGTTCTATGCGGTGCTCGACAAGATCAAGGCGCAGGGCAAGGTCGCGCCGATCGCGCTCGGCACCGCCGACCAGTGGGAGACCAGCCAGATCGTCTTCACCGGCATCGGCCCGAACTACTGGAAGGGCGAAGAAGGCCGCCGCGCGCTGATCGCCGGCAAGAAGAAGTTCACCGATCCGGAGTTCGTCGACGTCTGGGCGACGATGGCCAAGTGGGCGGCCTACCTGCCCAAGGGCTACCAGGCCGAAACCTACGGCGATTCGCAGAACCTGTTCGCCTCCGGCAAGGCCGCGATCTACCCGACCGGCTCGTGGGACATCGCGTACTTCGAGAAGGAACCCGGCTTCGAGTTCGGCGCCTTCCCGCCGCCGGTGCGCAAGGCCGGCGACGCCTGCTACATCTCGGACCACACCGACATCGGCATGGGCATCAACAAGGCCGGCAAGAACCAGGCCGATGCCAAGGTGTTCCTGACCTGGCTGGCATCGAAGGAGTTCGCCGAGCTGTACACCAACAAGGCGACCGGCTTCTTCTCGCTGGCCAGGCACACCGTCGACGTGAAGGACCCGGTCGCGCGGCAGATGATCGGCTGGCGCGCGCAGTGCAAGTCGACCATCCGGCTGAACGCGCAGGTGATGAGCCGCGGCGAGCCGAGCATGGAAAACGAGCTGTGGACGGTGAACTCGCAGGTCATCAACGGCAAGCTCGCGCCGAAGGAGGCCGCGCAGCGGATTCAATCCGGCTTCGCCAAGTGGTACACGCCCCAGAAGTGATTCGATGAGCGAATCGACGAGACGGCGCTTCCCCTGGCACGTGCTGGTGTTCCTCGCACCGGCCGTGCTGGTCTACACCGCGTTCAGCGCCTGGCCGCTGGTCGACACGCTGCGCCTCAGCGCGTACGGCACCGGACCCGACGGCGCGGTGTCGTTCGTCGGGCTGCAGAACTTCCGCATGCTGCTGCTCGATGCGCAGTGGTTCGAAAGCTTCCGCAATGCGCTGCTGAACAACGTCAAGTTCTTCGCCATCCATTCGCTGGTGCAGAACCCGGTGGCGCTGGTGCTGGCGGCGCTGCTGTCGCTGCGCGGCGTGCGCGGCGCGGCCGCCTACCGCACGGTGCTGTTCCTGCCGACGCTGCTGTCGGTGGTGATCATTGGCTTCAGCTGGCAGCTGATCCTGTCGCCGCTGTGGGGCGTCAGCGAGAAGCTGCTCGGCTTCATCGGCCTGCAGCACTGGTTCGAGCCGTGGCTCGGCATGGAGGAAACGGCATTGCCGACGCTGACGCTGATGTCGGTGTGGCAGTTCGTCGGCATCCCGATGATGCTGATCTACGCGGCGCTGATCGCGATCCCCGAAGACATCGTCGAGGCCGCCACCGTCGAGGGCGCCGGGCCGTGGCGCATCTTCTGGGCGATCCGGCTGCCGCTGATCCTGCCGACGCTCGGCCTCGTCAACATCCTGACCTTCGTCGGCAACTTCAACGCCTTCGACCTGATCTATGCGGTGAAGGGCGCCTCGGCCGGGCCCAACTTCTCGACCGACCTGCTCGGCACCTTGTTCTACCGGACCTTCTTCGGCTACCAGTCGCAGCCGGGCAGCGCGACGATGGGCGCGGCGCTCGCGACGCTGATGTTCCTGGTGATCCTGGCCGGCGTGTCGGTCTACCTGTTCGTCGTGCAGCGGCGGCTGCGGAGGTATTCGCTGTGAACCGGCCGGTCCGTGGCAAGGTCGTCCGTTCGCTGTTCGTGCACCTGACGCTCGGCGGCTACGCGCTGCTGGTGCTGTTCCCGATCGTGATCGTGCTGATCAATTCGTTCAAGACGCGGCGCGCGATCTTCGACGACCCGCTCGGCCTGCCGACCGCCGCGACGCTGAGCGTCGTCGGCTACGGCAAGGTGCTGGGCAATGCGGCCATCGGCAGCATGTTCGCCAACAGCGTCATCGTCACCGGCTGCTCGCTGCTGCTGATCCTGCTGTTCGGCGCGATGGCGGCGTGGGCGCTGACCGAGTACCGCTTTCCCGGCAACCGGCTGCTGGCGCTGTTCCTCGCGTTCGGGATCATGGTGCCGATCCGGCTCGGCTCGGTGTCGATCCTGCAGACCATGGTGGCGCTGGACCTCGTCAACACGCTGACCGCGCTGGTGCTGGTGTACGTGGCGCAGGGGCTGCCGCTGGCGATCCTGATCCTGTCTGAGTTCATCCGCCAGGTGCCGGGCGAACTGAAGGATGCGGCGCGCTGCGACGGCGTCAGCGAGTACCTGATCTTCCTGCGCATCGTGCTGCCGCTGGTGCGGCCGGCGGTCGCGACGGTCGGCGTGTTCACGATGGTGCCGATCTGGAACGACCTGTGGTTCCCGCTGATCCTCGCGCCGTCCGAAGGCAAGCAGACGCTGACGCTCGGCGTGCAGCAGTTCATCGGCCAGTTCGCGACCGACTGGAATGCGGTGCTCGCGGCCCTGTCGCTGGCGGTGCTGCCGGTGCTCGTCGTCTACGCGCTGCTCTCTCGACAGCTCATCCGCGGCATCACCGCCGGTGCCGTGAAGTAAAGAACATGACCCAAGTCACGCTGACCAACGTCTCGAAATCCTATGGCGACACCGTCGTGCTGCAGGGCGTCGACCTGCAGATCGCCGACGGCGAGTTCGTCGTGCTGGTGGGCCCGAGCGGCTGCGGCAAGACCACGCTGCTGCGCATGATGTGCGGGCTGGAGGAGATCACCGGCGGCACGCTCGCGATCGACGGCCAGGTCGTCAACCACCTGCCGCCGGCGCAGCGCGGCATCGCGATGGTGTTCCAGAGCTATGCGCTGTACCCGCACATGAGCGTGTTCGACAACATGGCCTTCGGGCTGAAGCTGCACGGTGCCGACCGGGCCGAGCGCAAGCGCCGCATCGAGGCGTCGGCCAAGGCGCTGCACATCGACCACCTGCTGCAGCGGCTGCCGCGCGAGCTGTCGGGCGGGCAGCGCCAGCGGGTGGCGATCGGCCGCGCGATCGTGCGCGACCCGAAGCTCTTCCTGTTCGACGAGCCGCTGTCGAACCTGGACGCGTCGCTGCGCGTGAAGACGCGCGTCGAACTGGCGCGGCTGCACCGCGAGCTGAAGGCGACGATGGTCTACGTGACGCACGACCAGGTCGAGGCGATGACGCTCGGCGACAAGATCGTCGTGATGCACGAGGGCCGGGTGCAGCAGGCCGGAACGCCGGTCGAGCTGTACGAGCAGCCGGCGAACCGCTTCGTCGCGACCTTCATCGGCTCGCCGTCGATCAACCTGCTGCCGGCGACGGTGTCGGCCAGCGGCGATGACGGCCTGGTGCTGGCGCTGGCCCGCGGTGCGCAGGCGAAGGCGCGGGTCGACGCGCAGGGGCTGCGCATCGGGCAGGCGGTGGAGATCGGGATCCGGCCGGAGCATTTCACCGCCGTGGCGCCGAATGCGATGGTCGGCGCCGCGCAGCACGGCGACGGCGTCTTCTTCGAAGGCGACGTGGTGCTGGTCGAGCAGCTCGGCGAGTCGCACCTGGTCTACATGCGCACCGACGGCGGCGAAGAACTGGTGATGCGCGGCAGCGCGCTGACCCGCGCCCGGCCGGGCGACCGGGCAGCCTGGCGCGCGCCGGCGCAGGCGCTGCATGTGTTCGATGCCGACGGGCGGGCGCAGCGGCGGCTGCAGTCGCTGGAATCCCTGGGAGAGACGCGGACAAACGCGTAGGCGCGGGATCGTGTTGCAAAACTACAATGCGACCCGCGCGGCCGGTGTTGCCCATCGGCAACGCGCCGGCGACGCGCCGATTTCCCTTCGCATTCCAAGGACCGACCTACCGTGAAACGAGCATCTCTCTGGCTGAAGCTGGGTGTCGTGTCAGCCATCGTCGCCAGCAACCTGGGATCGGCGCAGGCGGCCGGCCTGTTCGGTTCGGTGCTGGGCGCCCAGGCCGAGACGGGCAACGCGCAGGCCAAGCGGCGCCTCTGGCGCATCCGCGAGTTCAGCACCGTGCAGCTGCTGGCCCGCGAGGCCGGTGCCCCGGAGAACCAGCACCCGGTGCGGCTCAATGTCGACGCACTGCGGCTGGCGCTGGGCCAGTTCAAGGCCATCGATTCGCGCGGCAAGCAGCAGGCGCTGTTCGATGCCGACGAGCTGGCCGAGATCAGCGAGCCGATCGCGCAGGCCTTCGCGAACGCGGAGCCGGGCGACGACGTGCTGCTGGTGTCGAGCGCGCGGCGCGAGGGCTTCCTGGCACCGCCGACGGCCGTCACCGCGCGGCTGTTCATCGAAGGCGGCAACCTGAACTTCATCGCCCACGACAGCGCCTTCGACTTCGTGCACATCGTGCGCTCGACGAGCATGTCGCCGAACTTCATCTCCGGCACGCGCGCCAAGGCGTCGGATGTGAAGCTGGCCAGTGCCGGCGCAGGCAACCGCCGCAGCGACTGGCTCACGGTGCCGCTGACCACGGCCACCACCGCGCCGGTGGCACCGCCCCCGCCGCCGATGGTGCTGGCCGCACCACCCGCGGCCGCCACCACCTTCGCGACGCCGCCGGCCGCGCCGCCGGCGGTCGCGGCGCCCGTGCCGGCACCGGCCGCACCGATCGTCCAGCCCGCCGATGCGAAGGCCGACGAGATCGAACGCCGCCTGACCGCGCTGAAGCAGCTGCGCGACAAGGGCCTGATCACCGACGACGAGTACAAGCAGAAGCGCAAGGACATCCTGCAGGCGCTGTGACCGTGCCACCCGATCCGACACCGCCCCCCGAAGAGGGCATCAATCAGGTGGATGGATTCGGCGCACCGCATCGACCATAGTCTCGCCTCGCGGCAGCGGTTGCCGGCGTGGAGCGCGAGATGCAGTTCGATCAGCAGTTCAACGAGGGTGATTTCCGGATCTGCGTGGCGGCCTCGGACACCGGCCGCGGCCGCGGCTACACCGCCGCCGTCGTCGTGAGCCGGGTGCGCGGCGCGATGAACACGCCCTGCGAGGTGTACCGCGACACCTGCCTGGCCGGCGGCCACCGCTGGATCTCGCGCAATGCGGCGCTGTCGTATGCCGCGTCGGTGGGTCGGGAGATCGCGCACACCGAGCCGTCGCGGCTGGCGCACTGCTGAGGCAGCCTGCGCTGACCAACCCCTCGAATTCAGCCAGCAAAGAAAAAGCGGATGGTGCAAGCACCATCCGCCTGAAGAAGCCGCAGTGTCATTGGGAGGAGGGAGGAGGTAACTGCGACTCCGTGGCCGGTACTGTAATGCGGCAAATACCCTCAATCTGTAGGACTACATGCCGTTTTTGAGGCGTGAGTGTTTCCTCGTGTGACCGCGGCAGCTTCATCCGCCACCGCCGCCCTCGCCCTCGCCATCGGCCAGGCGCGACGGGTCAAGCAGCCGCTCGAGTTCGGCACGGCCGAGCGTGGTCTGCTCGTCGGCCACGTCGATGATCGGCCGGCCTTCGCGGTAGGCCTGCTTCGCGATCTCGGCGGCGCGCGCGTAGCCGATCAGCGGGTTCAGCGCGGTCACCAGGATCGGGTTGCGCGACAGCGCATCGCGCAAACGATCGCCCCTGACGTTGAAGCCCGCGATCGCCTTGTCGGCCAGCAGCCGGCTGACGTTGGCCAGCAGTTCCAGGCTCTCGACCAGGTTTCGCGCGACCAGCGGCAGCATCACGTTCAACTCGAAGTTGCCGGACTGGCCGGCGATGGTGATCGCGGCGTCGTTGCCGATCACCTGCGCCGCGACCATCGTGGTGGCCTCGGGGATCACCGGGTTGACCTTGCCCGGCATGATCGATGAGCCGGGCTGCAGCGCTTCGAGCTCGATCTCGCCGAGCCCGGCCAGCGGGCCGGAGTTCATCCAGCGCAGGTCGTTGGCGATCTTCATCAGGCTGGCGGCCAGGCCCTTCAGCTGGCCGGAGACGGCGAGCGCCGTGTCCTGCGCGCCCATCAGCGCGAAGTAGTCGTCGCCCGGGCGGAACACCTGGCGCACGAGCCCGGTCAGTTCCTCGCAGGCGAGCCGCGCGAAATCCGGGTGCGCATTGACGCCGGTGCCGACGGCGGTGCCGCCGAGCGCGAGCTGGGCCAGGTCGGCGCGCAGCGCTTCGAGCCGCGCGATCTGCGCATCGACCTGCGAGGCCCAGCCGCCGAGCGCTTGGCTCAGCCGCACCGGCATCGCGTCCATCAGGTGGGTGCGGCCGGTCTTCACATGGGCGTGCACGCTGCGCGCCTTGTCGCGCGTCACCTTCGACAGGTGGTGCAGCGCCGGCAGCAACTGCTCGGCCAGCACGACGCCGGCGCTGACGTGGATCGCGCTCGGGATCACGTCGTTGCTGCTCTGGCCGTGGTTGACGTGGTCGTTCGCCGAGACCGGGCGGCCGAGGCGGCGCGTCGCGAGCGTCGCGATCACCTCGTTGGCATTCATGTTGGAGCTGGTGCCCGAGCCGGTCTGGAACACGTCGAGCGGGAAGTGCGACATGAAGTCACCGTCGAGCAGCTCGCGGCAGGCGGCCTCGATCGCCTGCGCGGTGTCGGGCTCGACCGTGCCGAGGCGCGCATTGGCGCGGGCGGCAGCCAGCTTCAGCTGGATCAGCGCCCGGATGAAGGCCGCCGGCAGCCGGCCGCCGCTGACCGGGAAGTTCAGCACCGCGCGCTGGGTCTGCGCGCCGTAGAGGGCGTCGGCGGGGACGGCGATGTCGCCGAGGCTGTCGTGTTCGAGGCGGGTCGCGGGCATGGGGCGTGTCGAAGGAGGAGGGGAGACATGGATCATGGCCGAGGCAGCCCGACCGCGACGCATGCATTGATAATCTCCCGCCTGACGTGCCCGCGGCCGGCGTGGCGAAATCGGTATACGCAAGGGACTTAAAATCCCTCCTCTTCACGGAGATGCGGGTTCAAGTCCCGCCGCCGGCACCACCGACGCGATCGCGTCGCGCTCGATCCTCGGCCTCGACCTTCACCCCCCGATCTTCACCGACACCACCGCCGCCGCGACCCCGCCGCGCCGGTCGGTCGCGACATACACGAAGTAGTCGATGCCGCTCGTCACGCCCGCTGGCGGCGTGTAGGTCACGGTGCGACCGTTCAGCACCGCCTGCCCGCCCAGGCTCGTCGCGCTGCCGGGCAGCTCGAAGGCCAGCCCGAAGCCGTCGCGGTCGTGGGCGAGCGCGGACAGGTGGATGCGCCTCGGCGTGTCGGCGGGCGTGGCGACGTCGGCAAAGGCAGCGCGCGGCAGCTTGTTGTTCCCCAGTGCCGCGACGCGCGTGTCGAGCCACGCGGTCAGCTGCCCGATCGTGTCGTTCTCGATGCCCAGGTAGCCGTGGGCGCTCAGCGGCCCACAGACGTCGGGCGTCGAGCCGTTGCCCGGTGCGGTGACCTGCACGCCGCCGGTGGCGATGAGGAACGTTGCATCGACGCCGGCCGCCACCAGGCTGTCGTACAGCGCGCGCGATCCGGTCGGCCACGATCCGAAGCAGGCATCCTGCGCATGCCACAGCACGTGCGTCGGCCGCTGCACGAAGGGCGGTAGCAGCTTCGGCGTGTCCGGCCGGCCCACGTAGAGGTGGCGCCCCTGGTCGCCGGCGTCGCGCGTGACACTGCTCGAGGTGGAGATGCCGGTCGCGATGCGGTTCTGCGCGATCACCGACATCGAGCCGCGGCTGGTGCCGACCAGGAACACCGGCAGCCCGCGCGGGTCGAGCGACTTCAGCACCGCGAGGATGTCGACCGAATGGTCGACCGACACGCGGTACAGGTCGGTCGCGGTGACGGCATCGGTCGACCCCGGCGGCACCAGCGGCCCGGGCTCCGGCCGGTCCAGCGCCACCGCCAGGTAGCCGGCGTCGGCGAACAGCTGCGCGGTCCGCACGACGAAGTTGTTGGCGCCGCCGGTGATGTCGCCGATGCCGGTCGCCAGGTCGCCGCGGATCGCCATGTTGAAGTCGCCGCCGCCGAGCAGCACCACGACCGCTTTCGGCGCGGTGCCGCTGGACGGCCAGTTGACGAAGTAGTCCATTGTCACCGGCGTGCCGTTCGCGGTCGTGCGGGTGATGGTCTGCCCGTAGAACGCGCAGCCGTTCGACTTGGTGCGGGTGGCCAGCACGCCGGCCGGCGTCACGGTGCTGTCCTGCCGGCAGGTGGCCAGCATCGCATCGTCGTACACCACCAGCCGGGCCACACCGTCCACGCCGAGGCCGCGGTGGTCCTTCGCGCGGTACGCGAAGCCGTCGGCACCCCGCGTCGCAGGGGCGGCGTACAGCAGCTGCCGGCCGTCGGTCGTGACCGAGGCCGAGCCGCTCACCGGGGCCGACAGCAGTTCGAAGTGATGGTGGCGGTCCCACCAGTCCGGGTCCTGCACCACCGGCGTGAACGCGATGCTGCTGCCGGCATGGACGGCGCGGCGGGCTTCGGTGAAGGTGGGCGCGTCGTTTGCCCCGCCTGCGAAGGCGGGCCCGTGGAGGGCGCCGAGCGTGAGGAAGAGGGCGGTTGCGAGAAGTGGTTGGCTGGGCATGCGCGGTCCAAAGCGCTGGATGCTGCGGGCACCGCAGGCGGGCGGCAACCTCCAGGTTGAGGATGAGCAGGCACTCGCGGCGCGTGGTTGGCGCGCCGCCGACATCACCCGGGAGAACTGGATGTTCGACGGCTTCAAACTCGAATTCATCGACGTCGGCGACGTGACGCTGCGTGTCCGGTACGGTGGACGCGGCCCTGCGTTGCTGTTGCTGCATGGACACCCGCGCACGCACGCCACCTGGCATCGGGTCGCGAAGCTGCTGGACGACCGCTTCACGGTGGTGTGTCCCGATCTGCGGGGTTATGGGCAGTCGACGAAGCTGGCGCCGCAACCGGACCATGCCCAGGCGAGCAAGCGCGCGATGGCTGCCGATTGCGCCGGCCTGATGGAGCGCCTCGGCCACGCCCGTTACGGCGTGGTCGGGCACGACCGCGGCGGGCTGGTGGCCTTGCGGCTGGCGCTGGATGTCCCGGACCGGGTACGGCGCCTCGCGATCCTCGATTCGCTGCCCGTCGTCGAGCACCTGGAGCGCTGCGACGACCGGTTTGCCAGCGCGTGGTGGCACTGGTTCTTCTTCCTGCAACCCGACAAGCCGGAGCGGGCGATCCTGGCGGACCCTGACGCCTGGTACGGCAGCGACGACAAGAAGCGCGCGCTGATGGGGTCCGACGAAGCCTGGGCCGACTACCTGGCCGCGACACGCGACCCGGCAACCGTGCGGGCCATGCTGGAGGACTACCGCGCCGGCCCCGGCATCGACCGGCGGCTCGAGACCGAGGACCGGGCGGCGGGCCGCGTGGTCCGGTGTCCGCTGCTGTGCCTGTGGTCGAGTCGCGACGACCTGGCCGAGCTGCACGGCGATCCCCGGGTGATCTGGGCGACCTGGGCGAAGGACGTTCGCGGGGGCCCCATCGACTGCGGCCACCACATGGCCGAAGAGGCGCCCGACGAACTGACCGGCGCGCTCGACGACTTCTTCGGAGGGCCCGCCGGCTGAGCGCCGCTGTGGCCGGCTGCAGACCTTCGCTCGCCGCAGCTGACGGACTGTCCGTTCGCGGGCTTGTGGCATGCTCGGTCTGGCAGCATCTTCAACATCCCTCACACGAGAGAGGCAACACCATGGGCATCATCGGCACCATCCTCGTCGGGTTGATCGTCGGCGCGATCGCGCGCTTCCTGCTGCCAGGCGAGCAGAAGATGGGCTGGATCCTGACCTGCCTGCTGGGCATCGCCGGCTCGATGGTCGCCGGCTTCGTCGGTCAGGCGATAGGTTGGTATTCGGTGGGGCAGCCGGCCGGATGGATCGCCTCGGTCATCGGCGCCATCGTGCTGCTGTTCGTCGTCGGCAAGCTCAAGGGCAGCAGCAGCTGACCGCATTCGCAGTTCGGCCGCACCTGCGCTGTGGGCTGACGTGATCCAACTCGGAAGCGCAGGCGGCGAGTGCGCCCGTCCTCACCGCAGAGAGCAAGCCTCGGCGACCCCGTTGTAATCCTCGATCTCTCGCTCAGCGGAGGAGCGCACCCGGGAGTCCCAGGCGCGCTGCAGAAGCGACCTCACGAACGCTTCATCGTGGATGAACAGCAGATCCTCGTTCGCCGGCAAGGACACGGTCCCGACAGGGACTCCCGCGGGGCTGCTGGCGCTCTGTGCGGATGACTTCTCCCGCAAGTCTCTGACGAGTTGCTCGAAGTTGAAGGTTCCCGTGCCAACGCGTACCCACCTGGGCATCGCGCCAAAGTGAATGGACGCCGTGCCGTCCTGTCGGGCGGTGAGGCTGCAACCCCCATGGGGCATCGAAACGCTGAGCCAGGCGGTTGCACTCGTCTGGGCTTGGGCCCAACTGGCCGCAAGGCCAATGACCACGCCGGCCAACGTACTCAGCGCTTGGCGACCGGCAGTCAGGCCGACGTGCTTCGTCGCAGCGTCAGGACGAACCGAGTCGCCGCAGCGGTTGCGAAGGAGCAGGCAGGTCACGGGTGGCCAACCGCCTCGCGCAACACCATGAACAGCCGCGCACTGTAGAACCCGTCGCCACGTTTCCATTCGCAAGACTCCAACGCGCTTGCGCCTGTCTGCCACGGCGCGTTGTCTTTCAGCGCCTCGATGGTGAATTCTCCGTCGATGTGCCCGACGTAGAAGCGGAACCAGTGAATGTCCTGCTCCAGGGATTCGCCGCGGATCGCCGTCTCCAGGGTGGGCATCAAGCCTGCCGGTATGGACGGCGTGATGCCGGCTGAACTGCGCGTGCCGACGTTGCCGATGAAAGCGCGGAACCGTCGGCCGGCGATCGTCCACTCTTCGACCAGGACCTGTTCCGGGTCATGGCGTAGCCAGAGCGAGGACAGCAGCGTGTGGAATGAGTTGATGGTGAAGTTCTGAAGCCCGTCCGACAACCCGACGTCCCCGGCGCCAAGACCGGCAAAGAGTTCCTCGATGAGCACACCATCGCGCACCAGCACCTCCACATCGAGTCGACCACGCGTCTCGCGTGGATGCCACGTCACACGGACCGCCGGAAGCTCGCCGTTGGGAAGCACCCAGCCGTCTCGCACGATCGAAGCCAACCCGTGACGCTCGAACAACTCCAGCATCCAGGCCTGTGGCGTCAACGTGGGCTCGGCAACCTGTGCCGGCTCAGGCCGCCTTGCGACCAACGTGCCCGTCATCTTGCCGAAGAAATTCTTGATCAATTGCATGTCGGTATGGCGGCCCGCTGGTTGTTCAGCGCATTCGGATTGTCGCTGGCAGCCATGGCGTCATGGCGCGGCGCGGCGCGGCTGGCGGCGTGGCTCGCCCCGCAGGGCTGAGCGCCTTTCGCCGACCGCGGGTTCTCACCGCACCGATGGCCTTGTCGTCGTGGCAGCGCGCGGGACACGCGCGCGATCGCCATGGTGGGTCGCAACATAAATCCACAGATTCACACAATCACAATATTTGCCACATAGCATGAGTGCGTCGGCTCGAACCCGCGCTCGTGGACCTGGTTCTTTGGGCGAGCGAGCTCCCCCCACGCCATCGATCCACGGACCTCCTCCATGCAGCAACTGCACTTCTCGCGGCCGGCCGTTCCGGCCCGCTCCACGCACCCGCTGACCACGCCGCCCGCCAAGGGCGCGAGCTCGTCACGCCCTCGACGCCTCGGGCTGTCCCTCGGCCTCGCGCTGTCGCTGGCCCTGGCGGCCTGCGGCGGCAACAGCAATGACAACAAGGACTGCGGTTCGGCAGGCAACACGCGCGACCTGCATTGCGCGCCGTGACACCGGCTCACGCGTCGCCGACCCCGCCTCCCACCCCGTCAACGAATCCCCGATCCTCATGACCCTCAACCGTCGCAACTTCCTGCGTTCCTCCGGTGCTGTCGCAGGTTCCTCGCTGGCCCTCGGCCTGTTCCCGCCGGCCATCCAGAAGGCCCTGGCAATCCCGGCCAACAACGCGTCCGGCACGCTGAAGGACGTCGAGCACATCGTGCTGCTGATGCAGGAGAACCGCTCCTTCGACCACTACTTCGGCACGCTGAACGGCGTGCGCGGCTTTGCCGATCCGTTCGCCATCCCGGTGCCGGATGCCGCCGGCATCCAGGGCCGCACGGTCTGGTCGCAACCCAATGCGGTGGCCGGTGCCGCCCCTGCGGTGATCGCGCCCTTCCACCTGAACACCGTGCAGAACTTCGACGTGATGCGCGTCGAAGGCACGCCGCACTCGTGGGGCGATGCGCAGTTCGCGTGGGACAACGGCCGCATGAGCACGTGGACGCAGTACAAGAAGAACCACGCGATGGGCTACTACACGCAGGACGACATGCCCTTCCAGTACGCGCTGGCCAATGCGTTCACGATCTGCGATGCCTACCACTGCAGCTCGCAGACCGGCACCAACACCAACCGGCTGTTCGCGTGGACCGGCACCAACGACGGCCTGGCGCTGGGCAACGGCCCGGCCACCTACAACGACTACGACTGGTTCGACGCCAACCCGGGCAACGACGGCGGCTACACCTGGACCACCTATCCGGAGCGGCTCGAGGGCGCCGGCATCAGCTGGCAGGTCTACGAGAACATGGAGGACAACTTCACCGACAACTGCCTGGCCGGCTTCCACGCGTTCCGCGATGCGTTCTACCAGCGCGCCGGCTACTCCGAAGCGCTGCGGCAGCGCGGCGTCGGCACGCGCGACCTCGACAAGCTGAAAGAGGACGTGCTGGCCGGCAAGCTGCCGCAGGTCAGCTTCATCGTCGCCACCGCCGAAGGCTCCGAGCACCCCGGTCCGTCCAGCCCGGCCCAGGGCGCCGACTACACCGCCAAGGTGCTGGACGCGCTGACCGCCAACCCGGCGGTCTGGAGCAAGACGGTGCTGTTCGTGAACTTCGACGAGAACGACGGCTTCTTCGACCACGTGCCGCCGCCGGCGCCGCCGTCGTTCACCCGCTGGGACGCCGACCCGGCGAAGGCGCAGCTCGCCGGTGCCAGCACGGTGGACACCGCGGCCGAATACCACGAGCACTTGAAGGCCTACCACACGTCCGCCTACGAGCCCTCGCTGCTGCACCGTCCGTACGGCCTCGGCCCGCGGGTGCCGATGTACGTGATCTCGCCGTGGAGCAAGGGCGGCTGGGTCAACTCGCAGGTGTTCGACCACACCTCGCCGCTGCAATTCATCGAGCAGCGCTTCGGCGTGAAGGAGCCCAACATCTCGGCCTGGCGGCGCGCGGTGTGCGGCGACATGAGCTCGGCCTTCAACTTCGCCGATCCGAACAACGCCGAGTTCTTCAGGAACCTGCCGGCCACCACCGCGCTGGCCGACCGCGCACGCGCGCTCACCAAGCGCACCGTGCCGGCGCTGCCCGGCCAGCCGACGATGCCGGTGCAGGCGGCCGGCACGCGTCCGTCGCGCGCGCTGCCGTACGAGCTTCACGTGAGCGCCGTCTGCGTGCCCGCGTCGCAGCAGATCACGCTGATCTTCTCGAACACCGGCCGCGCGGCCGCGGTCTTCCACGTCTACGACCGGCTGCACCTGGATGCCATCCCGCGCCGCTACACCGTCGAGGCCGGCAAGCAGCTGAAGGGCAACTGGGCGCTGGCGGCCGACCAGGGCGTGCACGACCTGTGGGTGCTCGGGCCGGCCGGCTTCCACCGGCATTTCACCGGCAACACGAAGGCGATGGCCGCGGCCGGCCAGCCGAATCCGGAGATCCAGGTCTGCTACGACGTCGCCAACAGCGACCTGGTGCTCAAGCTGCACAACGCGGGGACGGCGGCCTGCAGTTTCAGCGTCCAGGCCAACGCGTACTTCGACGCCACGGTGCAGACGGCGAGCGTCAGCCCGGGCGGCGAGCAGGTGCTGGCGTGGCCGCTGAAGGGCAACGGCAACTGGTACGACTTCAGCGTCACCGTGCCGGCGCTGCCGGGCTACAGTCGCCGCTTCGCCGGCCGGCTGGAAACCGGCGCCCACCTGACCAGCGATCCGGCGATGTTCGGCGCCGCCAGCGCCGACCAGTGGGTCGTCAAGCGCTGACCCCGGCGGCAGCGGGCATCATACGCACCCATGCTCCAGGAAGATCGCCATCGACGCATCCTCGCCCTGCTGACCCGCGACGGGCAGGCGAGCACCCAGCGCATTGCCAATGAACTGGGCGTCTCGCGCGAGACGGTGCGGCGCGACGTGCTGATGCTGGAAGCCACCAGCGAGCTGCGTCGTGTGCATGGCGGCGTGATGGCCAGCGAGACCGACGCCGAGCCGCCGCTTCAATTGCGCATCAAGACCAACGCGCTCGAAAAGCGCGCCGTCGTGCGCGCGGCGGTGCGCCTGGTGCAGCCCGGCCAGTCGCTGTTCATCGATGCCGGCAGCACGGTCTCGCTGCTGGCCGAAGAGCTGGCATCGCTGCGCGGGCTGACGGTGGTCACCAACTCGTTCGACGTCGCGCTGCGACTGGCCACCCCGGTGCTGGAAGGCGGCGGGGCGCGGCACGAGGTGCATCTCCTCGGCGGGCGGCCGCGGCCGGAGCTGGCCGCCACCTATGGCGACGCGACCATTGCCGAGGCGATGCGCTGGCGCGTCGACTGGGCGATGCTGTCGCCAGTGGGTGTCGATGCTGGCATGGGTGCGAGCAGCTTCGACCAATCCGAGGCCGCGCTGGCCCGCGCGATGGTGGGCCAGGCCAGGCGCACCTGCCTGCTGGCCGACGACAGCAAGATCGACGTGTGCGCCCGGATCTCGTTCTGCGGCCTCGGGCAGATCCACCACCTGGTCACCAACAAGCGGGCCGCCGGGTCGGCCACGCTGCGCGCGCTGGAAAAGGCGGGCGGCACGGTGACGTTGGCCTGACCGGCAACCCGCCGGGGGCTCACGCGCGGCGCCGGACCTGCGCGTCGCCGAAGATCAGGCGCTGCGGCATCGGCATGCCGATGAAGCGCGCCGGGAAGATCGGGGCGATGGCGCTGGCGTCGTCGAGCCGGGCCCGCTGGGCCGCAGTCAGCTGCAGGCCCAGCGCGCCGATGTTGTCCAGCGCCTGCGCCACGGTGCGCGCGCCCATCACCGGCGCGGTCACGGCCGGGTTCGCCAGCGTCCACGCGATGGCCACCTGCGACGCGCTGGCGCCGACCTCGCGGGCCACCGCCTGCACCGCGTCGGCGATGTCCAGCGCCCGTTCGGTCATGTGGCCCGACGACGCGATCACGCCCTTGCGCGAGGCCGACACCCCGGCCTCGGCCTGCTGCGCCAGGTCGCTGCGGGTGTACTTGCCGGCCAGCAGGCCGCCGCCCAGCGGCGACCACGGCAGCACGCCCAGGCCCAGCTCGGCGGCCATCGGGATCAGCTCGTGCTCCACCGTGCGTTCGACCAGGCTGTATTCGATCTGCAGCGCCACCAGCGGTGCCCAGCCGCGCAGGTCGGCCAGCGTCTGCAGGCGCGCGACCTGCCAGGCCGGCGTGTTGCAGATGCCGATGTAGAGCACCTTGCCGGAACGCACCAGGTCGTCGAGGCCGCGCATCACCTCGTCGGGCGCGGTGGTGAAGTCCCAGGCATGCAGGTAGAGCAGCTCGATGCGGTCGGTGGCGAGTTGGCGCAGGCTGGCCTCCACCGAGCGCAGCAGGTTCATGCGGTGGTTGCCGCCGGAGTTCGGATCGGCCGGGTCGCGGGCCATCGTGAACTTGGTGGCCAGCACCAGGCGGTCGCGCCGCCCTTGCATCAGGCCTCCGAGGATGCGCTCTGACGCGCCGCCGGTGTAGTTGACCGAGGTGTCGATGAAGTTGCCGCCGCGGTCGACGTACAGGTCGAAGATGCGGCCGGCCTCGGCGCTGTCGGCGCCCCAGCCCCAGTCGGTGCCGAAGGTCATCGTGCCCAAGGCCATGGGCGATACGCGCATGCCCGATCGTCCGAGCAGGCGGTAGTGGTCGAGTGCAGTGGCTGAAGTCATCGGGAAGTCCTTTCGAGGCAAGTTGTCTGGAAAGGATTCTGGTCGTGGCCAGCCTGCAGCCTGTAGACGCTTCGTCCGCCGTTCTTGCACGATCGTCCAGCCGGCCGCGACAGTGGGCCGCCGCGGGCGGACAATGGCCGCCATGCCTTCGCACCTCGCCATGCTGGTCGACCTGCTGGACCGCCACACCGCCACCGACGGCCAGCACGCGACCGCCATCCCGGGCGTGAGCCTGGTCCGCAGCTCGGCCCCGACGATGCCGATGCCGGTGGTCTACGAGCCCACGCTGTGCCTGGTCGCGCAGGGGCGCAAGCGCGCGATGCTCGGTGCCACCCGCTATGTGTACGACGCGGCGCAGTACCTCGTCGCCTCGGTCGACCTGCCGGTGGTGGGGACGGTGATCGAGGCCAGCGCGGCCAGGCCCTACCTGTGCCTGGTGCTCGACCTCGACATGGCCCGCCTCGGCGACCTGGCGCTGCGCCACCCGCTGCCCGAGGCCGGCAGCGGCCTGTCGCCGCGCGGCATTGCCCTCAGCCAGACGACGCCCGAGCTGCTGGACGCCGCGGTGCGCCTGGCCGCGCTGCTGGACGCGCCGCAAGACATCGCCGAGCTGGCGCCGCTGGTGCAGCGCGAGATCCTGTACCGGCTGCTCACCGGGCCGGGCAACAGCCTGGTGCGCCACATGGCGCAGGCCGACAGCCACCTGAACCAGATTGCACGGGCCATCGCGTGGATCCGCGGGCGCTATGCCCAGCCCTGGACGATCGACGAGGTGGCCGCGGTCGCGGGCATGAGCCGTTCGAGCTTCCATGCCCACTTCAAGGCCGTGACCTCGATGAGCCCGCTGGCGTTCCGGACCCAGCTGCGCCTGCAGGAGGCGCGCCGGATGATGGTGGCCGAGGCGATGGATGCGGCGAGCGCGGGCTTCCAGGTGGGCTACGAAAGCCCGTCGCAGTTCAGCCGCGACTACGGCCGTGTGTTCGGCATGCCGCCCGCGAAGGACGCGCAGCGGCTGCGGTCGGGCGCCGCGTAAGCGGGGCACCGGCGGTGCGGTCGCGGCGTGTGCGAATCGACCGACACGCGCTCGCAGCATCGTCCGGCTGACGGCGCCGCTCGCACGCGTCATGGTGGAGGCCTGGACTTCAAGGAGCGATCATGCCCAGAGGCGACAAGTCGTCGTACACCGACAAGCAGAAGCGTGAGGCCGCGCACATCGAGAAGGGCTACGAGCAGCGCGGCGTCGCGAAGGACGAGGCCGAACGCCGGGCCTGGGCCACGGTCAACAAGGAGACCGGCGGCGGCAAGAAATCCGGCTCCGGCCGCGGCCAGCCTGAGAACCACGAGCCGGCGCGCAAGGGCGGGCGGCTCGGCGGCGCGGCCGCGGCCAGCCGCACCGCGGCCGAACGGTCGGCGTCGGCGAAGAAGGCGGCCGCCACGCGCAAGCGCAACGCGCGCTGAGCGGTGTGGCATGACGTGACGTGATGGCGCGGGGGGGCGGGGGCGACCGACACGGCCTGACGGCGCAGGGCTACGCGTCGCCCGCGAGCAGCGACTGGTGCTGCACCGACCAGCGCCAGTCGCGGTCGTCGTCACGGGCGAACACCCAGACCTCGTCGTAGCAGTCTTCATCCCAGCGGCGCGCTGCCGCGTCGGCCACGCCCAGCGCGCCCGCCAGCCGGGGGATCTGCTCATGCCGCCAGCAGATCAGCACCGGCCGGGTGGCCGCGAGGCTGCGGCGGATCACCTCGTCCTCGCCGCCGTCGCAGCGGTGCTCGGCCTGCACCTGGAGTTGAAGCGCCGCGGCAAGCGGCGCGACCGTCAGGGCAGGGCGTCGGCTGCGCCCATGCGAGGCCGCGGCGAAGATGCCGCCAGGCGCCGTGATGCCGGGCTGGCGCGACGAACTCGTCCTCGACGCGAAGTAGGGCACCAGCGCGCCGGCACGCTGCCACCCGCGGACCGACAAGCCCGCGGGATCGGCCATGCCGCGGCTGTCGACGGCGATCTCGTCACCGCCCGGCCGAGGCTTCTCGGCATGGCGGATGACCATGATCAGCTGCGACATGGCGGCCGCGCGGCCGGCAGGCAATTCACCGAGGCTTCGTGCCGAGGTGCTTCTCCACGTCCTTCGCGGCGGTGCCGACTTCCTTCACCGCGGCCTTCAGCCGGTCCGGGCTCACGTTGAGCTTCTTCGCCCAGTCCCGCAGTTCGTAGTCTTCATTGACGTTGATGCGGGTGCGATCCTGCCCGCCCGCCTTGCTCTTGTCGTCCGCCATGGGTGCTCCTGGTCTGTCCGCGCGCGAATGCCGGGACATTGGCTGCATGGTGGGCAAGGACGAGGTCGCGCGGCGCAGGACGAGGCCGCAATCGCGTGCCGGCATCGTCCGACAGACCGAAGGGCCGTGCTCCCACAACCGGAGGCGGCTCGCCGCGCAAGACTGGGGCGATGAAGATCGCGACCTACAACATCAACGGCGTGCGCGGGCGGCTGCCGTCGCTGCTGGCGTGGCTCGCGGCCGATCAGCCGGACGTCGTCTGCCTGCAGGAGCTGAAGACCTCGCAGGCGATGTTCCCGCGCGCCGAACTGGAAGCAGCGGGCTATGGCGCGATCTGGAGCGGCGAGAAGGCCTACAACGGCGTGGCCATCCTCGCGAAGGGCGTGCAGCCGATCGAGACCCGCCGCGGCCTGCCGGGCGATGCGAAGGACCTGCAGAGCCGCTACATCGAGGCCGCGGTGGACGGCGTGCTGGTGGCCTGCCTCTACCTGCCGAACGGCAACCCGCAGCCGGGGCCGAAGTTCGACTACAAGCTGGCCTGGTTCGAGCGGCTGATCCGGCATGCCGCGTCGCTGGTCGATCGCGAGGAGCCGGTGGTCATCGCCGGCGACTACAACGTGGTGCCGACCGACGATGTGAAGGACATCTACAACACCCGTTCCTGGCTGAAGGACGCGCTGCTGCAGCCCGAGAGCCGCGCCGCATTTTTCCGCCTGCTCGACCAGGGCTGGACCGACGCGCTTGCGAAGAAGCGTTCGGCAGAACCGCTGTACACCTTCTGGGATTACTTCCGCCAGCACTGGCAGCGCAACGCCGGGTTGCGCATCGATCACCTGCTGCTGAACGCCGTGGCGGCGAAGCGGCTGAAGGCGGTCGGCGTCGACCGGGAATTGCGCGGCTTGCCGAAGGCCAGCGACCACGCGCCGGCGTGGATCACGCTGACCCGGCGCCGGGCGTGACGGGTCAGTCCGGGATCACCGGCTCGACCAGCGTCGCGAGCTGCGCCAGCGACTCCTGCCAGCCGAGGTAGCACATCTCGACCGGAATGACCGCCGGCACCCCGTCCTGCACGATGCTCAGCTCGGTGCCGCACGACACCGCGGCCAGCGTGACGGTCGTTTCCATCTCGCCCGGCAGGTTCGGGTCGTCGAACTTGTCGGAGTAGCGGATGCGTTGGTTCGGGACCAGCTCGCGGTATTCGCCGCCGAAGGCGTGGCCGTTGCCGGTGCTGAAGTTCGTGAACGACATCCGGAAGCTGCCGCCGACCCGGGCTTCCATGTGGTGAACCTTGCAGGTGAAGCCGTAGGGCGGAAGCCACTTCGCCATCGCGTCGGCGTTGAGGAAGGCACGGTAGATGCGATCCGGGGTCGCCCGGAGGACGCGGTGGAGTCGGACGGTGTTGGTCGGCATGGTCAGGTCCGGAAGCAGAGGATGACCCTCTGAATGCACGACGATCGGAATTGTTCAGAATCGACACGATGATTCGCTTCGACCACCCTCTGGATCCCGGAGATGCGTCCGCGGCACAGGCCAATCGAGAGGCGCGCGCCGCTGCCAAGGGCACGCCACTCGGCATTGACGCTCGTACCGCCTTCGACGCCAGGAAATCAGCCATCCCCGCGGCAGACAACGTGGCCGTGACTGCGGCGAACGTGGGGGGCGTGCCCGGCTTCTGGTGTCGTCCCGCGAATGCGCTGCCCGGCGCCAGCATCCTCTTCCTGCATGGGGGTGGCTACCTCCTCGGGTCGGCGCAGGCCTTCACGAACTTTGCCGGGCAGATGGCGGCGCGAGCCGGCGCGGACACCTTCGTGGCGGACTACCGCCTGGCGCCGGAGCATCCGTTTCCTGCGGCGTTCGACGACGCGGTCGCCGCGTACGAGGGTCTGGTCGAGCAAGGGTCCGGCCGCATCGCGGTCGTGGGTGACTCCGCGGGAGGCGGACTGGCGCTCGCGGTCGTTGCCCGGCTGGCCGACGCCGGTCGCGGGGTGACGCATCGTCCCGCGGCCGCAGCGGTGATGTCGCCGTGGGTCGACATGACCCTCCGGGCTGACAGCTACGTCACGCGTGCCGAAGCGGATCCGGTGTTCACGCGCGCGGTTCTCCAGGAGATCGCCGACACCTACCTGGGCGGCGAAGATCCGACGAATCCGATGGCGTCGCCGCTTCTCGGCGCGCTGGAGGGCTTGCCACCCATCCGGATCGACATCGGCGACGATGAAGTGCTGCTGGACGACGCGGTCCGGTATGCAACGCGCGCCGCCGCGGCGGGCGTGCCTGCGTCGGTCCATGTCTGGAAGGGCATGCCGCACGTGTTCCAGACCGGGATCGGGCGATTCATCGCGGCAGAGAAATCGATGAACGCCATCGGTGCATTCTTGCGCGAGCACCTGGGCCATCGGTGAGCGGGTGAGCGCGCGACCTCAGCGCGCCGCCAGCGCCTGCGTCAGTTCCGCCGGCGCGGCGGCTTCAGGCCAGGTGGGTACACCGTCGGGCAGCGTCAGCCACGGCTGTTTCCGCTTCACCCAGATGTGGGCAGCGATGTGGAGTTCATCGCTTCGGTCCAGCGTGCCGGCGCGCACCACCAAGACGCCCGGCCGGGCGCTGTTCGCGTTGTAGAGGCGAGTGTGGCAGGTGCCACACATCCGCTGCGTCGAGATCTTGCCGCTGGGCGTGTCCGGCACCGTCAATGCCTGGGCACACCGGTTGCCGTCGCGTTGCATGTGCCGACCTGTGTCGGTGTGCCACACCGGGGACTCGCTCCATGCATTCGCTTCACGCCACCCGTCTTCTCGTCATCCTGGCGGCCGCGGCTGCCACGATGGCCGCCCAGGCCCAGCAAGGCGATGGCACCGAGGTACGCATTCGCGCCAACGTCTTCAAACCCGCGAAGGTGAGTCCGACCCCCGACCGCATCGCGGCACTGAAGGTGCCGAAGGGCTTCAAGGTCTCGGTGTTCGCCGACGGGCTGAAGAACGCCCGCATCGTGGCCGTCTCGCCTGACGGCACGGTTTACCTGAGCCGGCGCGACCAGGGCGATGTGCTGATGCTGAAAGACGCCAACGGCGACGGCCATGCCGACGGCCCGCCCGTCAAGGTGGCGAGCCGACCCGGCGCGCATGGCCTGGCCATCCACGACGGCAAGCTCTACCTGGCGACGGTGAAAGAGATCTTCGTCGCACCGATCGAGCCCGACGGTACCCTCGGCGCAATGGAGATGATCGTCGGCGACCTGCCCGATGCCGGGCAGCATCCCAACCGCACGATCGCGTTCGGGCCGGACAACATGCTGTACATCAGCGTCGGCTCGACCTGCAATGCCTGCAACGAAAGCAATCCGGAGAACGCCACGCTGTTGCGAGCCTCGGCCGACGGCAAGAGCCGCACGATCTTCGCCACCGGCCTGCGCAACACCATCGGCTTTGCCTGGCACCCGAGCACCGGCGAGCTGTGGGGCATGGACCACGGCATCGACTTCCTCGGCGACGAAGTGCAGCCCGAGGAGCTCGACAGGATCGAGGCCGGCAGGCAATACGGCTGGCCGCACGTATGGGGTGCCGGTGATTTCAACCCGCAGAGCACGCCGGTCGGCGACATCAGCAAGGCGCAATGGAAGGCGCTGAGCACGCCGATGACGATGGGCTACACCGCACATGCCGCGCCGATGCAGATGGTGTTCTACCCGGGCGGCTCGTTCCCGTCGGAGTACACCGGCGATGCGTTCGTCACGATGCGCGGCTCGTGGAACCGCAACCCGGCCTCGGGCTACGAGATCGTGCGGGTGCGTTTCTCGAATGGCATGCCGCAGCGCTTCGAGCCTTTCGCAACCGGCTTCCTCACCGACGGCGGCAGGACGCACATCGCGCGGCCGGTGGGCCTGGCGGTGGCGAAGGACGGCGCGTTGCTGATGGCGGACGATGCGAATGGCGTGCTCTACCGCATCGCCTACACCGGCTCGTCATCGCCCGCCGCAGCGTCGACGCCGCCCGACGGGCCGATGACGGCCCAGGCCTCGCGCGGCGTCGGCGTGCCGCTTGCGAAAGACCGCGATGAAACGCGCAGCACGGCAACGATGAACGTCTCGTCCGTCAGCTTCGGTCCGGGCGCCGCGATGATGCTGCCCGAAGGCCTGCAGGAGCAGCCGCGCCTCACCGACCCGCAAGGCATGCTGCAAGGGCGCACGAGCCGCGGATCGCCGGGCTGGTACGGCCCGCGGCCGCCCGTGGGCGACCCGCCGCACCACTACCACTTCCAGGTCTTCGCGCTCGATTCGGCGCTCGAGGTGCAACCCGGTGCCGACCGCGACACGCTGCTGGCGGCGATGACGGGCCATGTGCTGGCGAAGGGCGAACTGGTCGGCGAGTTCCAGCAGGCGGTGAAGCCCCTCAAGTAAGGCCGGGGCTTCACCGTGGGGTCACTGTGCGCTGCCGGGCTCGGCCATCTTGCGATGCTGTTCTGCCAGAACCGCGGCAGGGGTGACGCCGGCCAGCGCCACCTGCACCTTGTTCTTCCAGCCGGCGACGACATCGCCTTCGCCGGCCTGCATCGCGTCGAAGCCCGCCTTCGCCACGTCGGCCGGATCGGCCTTCTTGTCGGTCGCGACCTTGGTGTCGAGCATGTCCGCGCGGGCGAAGAACTGCGTGTCGGTCGGCCCCGGCATCAGGCAGGTCACCGTGACGCCGGTGTCCTTCAGCTCGTTGCGCAGCGCCCACGAGAACGAATCGATGAAGGCCTTGCTGCCGTTGTAGACCGCCTGAAAGGTGCCGGGCATGAAGCCGGCGATCGATCCGGTGAGCAGGATCTTCCCGCGCCGCGCTTCCCGCATCCGGACCCCGACCGCGTGCACCAGGCACACGGTGCCGGTGATGTTGGTGTCGATGACGCTGCGGATGTCGTCCAGCGTCTGCTCGAGGAAGGCCCGGCCCAGGCCGTGGCCGGCGTTGGCCAGCAGCGCGTCGACCGGGCGGCCGCCGATGGCCGACAGCAGCGTCTCGACACCGGCGCGCGTGCCGAGGTCCGCCTGCACGGTGCTCACCTGCACGCCCAGCGCCTGCACGGCCTCGGACGCCGGCTGCAGGTCGCGGTCGGCGGCGAGGATCAGGTCGAAGCCGTTCCTCGCGCATTCCTTGGCGAGCTCGAGCCCGATGCCGGACGATGCCCCGGTGACGACGGCGAGGGGACGGGTGGTGGTGGCGGTGGCCATGGCGGACTCCTTGCAGTTGAACAACGACGTGAGCTGTCGATCGTCGGCCTCGTTGCGCTCGTTGGGAGTCAGGCGAACGGGCGTCTTCAGGTAGGAGAGTTCGACCCCGCCTGCAGGATCGACGCGGCTTGATCGACGAACAGGGCTCTCACACCATGGCTGTCACAACCCCCGGGCACACCGGCAAGCTGTCGGAGCCGTCCGTCGAGGCGAGTCCGACCGTGCTGCTGATGGTGGACTTCATCAACCCGCTGTCGTTCGACGGCGCTGAACTGCTCGCGCCGTGCGCGCTTCGCGCCGCGGCGGCGACGGCACGCTTGCGGCGCAAACTCGCGACACGCAGCAAGCGCATGCCGCTGTGCATCTATGCCAACGACAACTACGGCGTCTGGCGCTCCGACTTCAAGGACCTCTGGCTGCGGTGCTCGCGGATGCCGGGCGAGGCTGGCCGCATGGCGCGGATGCTGAAGCCGAAGCCCGGCGATTGCACGATCCTGAAGCCGCGCCATTCGGCGTTCTACGAGACGCCGCTCGACATCCTGCTGCGCCAGGTCAAGTGCAAGCGGCTGATCGTGACCGGGCTCGCCGCCGACAGCTGCGTGCTGTTCACCGCGATGGATGCGTATGTGCGCGGCTACGAGCTGTGGGTGCCATCGGACTGCGTCGCCAGCGAGACGCCCGAGGCGGCAAGCTACGCGCTCGGGCACATGGAGCGGGTGCTGAAGGCGGCCGTCAGCCCGGCGTTTGCGTAACCGGGGTCAGACCGGTCAGGTCAGCCAGCCCGGCGGCACCTCGGTCAACGCTGCCAGCGGTTGCGCTTCGCGCGCGGCATGTTGCAACGCCGCGTCCTCCGAGTCGAACTCGCCGTTCAGCAGGATGGTGCGCTCGAAGGTGTTCTCGCCCTGGTCCCACCAGGCCGTGAGCTCGGCCTCCCAGCGGCCGTTGGTCAGGTGGTGCGCGCCTGGCCGCAACGTGAGGGTCTTGCCGTCGATGTCCTGCATGGTGTCGCCCTGGCTCAGTCGTAGCCTTTGCGGACGTTGTCCAGCGCCGCATCGCTTTGCTGCTTCTGCCGCCGCGCACTGTTGCGGGTGGCTTCGCCTTGCTGCGGCGCATCACCGGGCGCGCGCGTCTGCTCGTTGCCGCTGCCCGGCTTGTCGGGTTGCAGCGGCTCGGCCCGCGGTGGTTTGCGCGCGGCGGGAGTGGTCCGGTCCTGGTTCATGGGATGTCCTCTATGGTTTGCGACAACCCGTCGCTGCCGTCTCCCGGCGATGCGGCAAACGGCGTTCCCGCAACGTCGGCGCGACGGAGCGGGTATGGTTCAGGCCCCCGTCTTCGTGCCGAGCCGATGAACCACCGCGAACCCGACTTCCTGCACCACCTGCGCGCCGAGCTGTCGAACGGCCGCACCTGGTTCGACCGCGCCATCGTGCTCGGCTACGCGGTGGCTGCGGGCCTGTTCGTCGTGGCCTTCACGCTCGCGAGCGACCGTGTCTCCAGCTTGTTCCTGCAGTACTGCCGAAGCTGGCCGTGGGCCGTGCTGCTGACCACGCCGCTGCTCACCGCCGGCATCGTGTGGCTCACGATCCGCTACTTCCCGGGCGCGGCCGGCTCCGGTATTCCTCAGGTCAAGGCGGCACTGGACCCGGCGCTGCCTGAAGACCGGCGCGCGCTGTTCGCGTCGCTGCGCCTGACGCTCGCGAAGATCGGCCTCGGTGTCGCGGGTTTCGCAGGCGGCCTGTCGATCGGCCGGGAAGGGCCGTCGGTGCAGGTGGCGGCCGGCGTGATGCAGGACGCCCGGCGCTGGCTCTCGCCCCACACGGCGATCGACGGCCGCGCGCTGCTGGTGGCCGGCGGTGCGGCCGGCATCGCGGCGGCCTTCAACGCCCCGCTGGCTGGCGTGGTGTTCGCGATCGAGGAACTGTCGGGCCGGCTCGAAGCGCGCTCCAGCGGCTTGATCATCACCGCCATCGTGCTGGCCGGCCTGGTCGGCGTGTCGGCCTTCGGCAATGCCAGCTACTTCGGCGTGATCAAGGTGCCGCGGCTCGGTTGGGAAGCGCTGTGGCCAGGCTTGCTGGTCACGCTGCTGAGCGGCGCGGCCGGCGGGCTGTTCGCGCGGCTGCTGATCGCATCGCTGACCGGCGCGCCAGGGCGCCTGAATGCGCTGCGCGCGCGCTTTCCGGTGCGCTTCGCGGCCGCCGGCGGGCTGGCAGTGGCCGTCATCGGGCTGGTGTGCGGAGGTGTCACCTTCGGCGCGGGCTCCGAAGCGGTCAAGCAGATGCTGAACGGGCATGACGAGCTGACGCCGCTGTACACCGGCCTCAAGTTCATCGCCACCTGGCTGACGGCCTGGTGCGGCGTGCCGGGCGGCATCTTCGCGCCGTCGCTCGCCATCGGCGCGGGCATCGGCGACGCGGTGGCCCGTCTGGCCAGCAGCGAGCTCGGGCCGGCGCTGATCGCGATGGGCATGGCCGGCTTCCTGGCCGCGGTCACGCAGGCGCCGCTGACCGCCTTCATCATCGTGATGGAGATGGTCGACGGCCACTCGATGGTGCTCAGCCTGATGGCCGCGGCGATGCTGGCCAGCCTGGTGTCGCGCATGATCAGCCGCCCGCTGTACGACACGCTGGCGCATCACATGGTCGACAAGGCCGTCACTTCAGCTTGATGACGACCTTGCCCTTCGCGCGACCGGACTCGACATGGGCGATCGCTTCGTTGGTGGAAGCGAACGGAAAGACCTTGTCGATCACCGGACGGATCGCGCCGGCTTCGATCAGGCGCGTGATCTGCTGCAACTGGCGCCCGTCGGCCTTCATGAAGAGAAAGGCGTAGCCGATGCCGCGCGCTGCTGCCCGGCGCCTGACGCCGGCGCTCAGCAGCCGCATCACCAGCCTGACGAAGCCGGGGGCCGCGATGTCCTGGCCGAAGTCGGGATCGGGCGGCCCGGAGATCGAGATGAGCTTGCCGCCGGCCTTCAGCACGCGAAGGGATTTCTGAAGCGTCTTGCCGTCCTGGCTGTTCAGCACCACGTCCTGGTCGCGCAGCACGTTTTCGAAATCCTGCGTCTTGTAGTCGATGACGACATCGGCGCCCAGCCCCTTCACGAGCGCGGCGTTGGCTGCGCTCGTCGTCGTCGCGACGGTGGCACCCAGGTGCTTGGCCAACTGGATCGCAAAGGTGCCGACGCCACCGGATCCGGCCTGGATGAAGACCTTCTGCCCCTTCGTCAGCCTGGCCTTCTCGACCAGGGCCTGCCACGCGGTCAGGCCGACCAGCGGGATGGACGCCGCTTCTTCCATCGTCAGGCCCTGGGGCTTGAGCGCCAAGGAGCTCTCCCGGACAGGCACGAACTCGGCGAAGCTGCCGATCCGGAAGTCGTCGGGCCGCGCATAGACCTCGTCGCCCGGTTTGAACTGCCGCACGCGCGGGCCCACCTGGACCACCACGCCGGCCACGTCGTGGCCGAGGACCAGCGGCAGGCGATAGGGCAGGATCAGCTTGAACTCGCCGTCGCGGATCTTGGCGTCGAGCTGGTTCACGCTGGCGGCATGCACCTCGACCAGCACCTCGTCATCGCGCAGCGTCGGGTTCGGCAGGTCTGCCAACTTCAGTGCGCGCTGCTTGCCGTAGCGCTCGAGAATGAATGCTTTCATCGGGTTCCTTGCGGTGAATGTCGCATGATGGTCATCATGTGTTGTGGCGAAAAAAAGCGGCTGGATCCGGTGGTGGATCAGCCGCTGTCGGGGTTCAGGGGCTCAGTCGTTCCAGCGCCGTCTGGCGCAGCTCGTCCGCCAGCGCGGGTTCGTCGACGGCGCGGGCCAGCAGCATCGCGCCGACCATCGTCGACATCGTGACGAGGGCGCGCTCGTGGGCCGCCGGCTGTCCCCAGTCGGGCAGCTGGCGCGCCAGCAGGTCGATCATCTCCTTGACGTAGCGGGTGGTCGCGCGACGTACCTCGGGCGCCTGGCGCGAGGTTTCGGACCCCAGCGCCACAAGAGGACAACCTTGTTCGGCATTCTCGAGGTGCTCGCTCGACAGGTAGGCGCCCAGCATCGACGCGAGCGTCTGGTCGGCGGGCGTGCTGGCGACCACATGGGCCGCCGCTGCAGCGGATTCCGCACAGGCCTGCGCCGATGCTTCGGCCAGCATCGCTTCGCGCGACGCGAAGTGGGCGTAGAACGCGCCGTGCGTCAGCCCGGCCTCTCTCATGATGTCGGCGACACCGGTGCCGTCGTAACCGCTGCGGCGGATGGCACGGGCGGCCACCGCCACGATGCGTTGGTGCGTGGCCTCCTTGGCGGCGGTCCTGGCGCTGGTTGTTGAATGTCGCATGACGATCATCATACACAATTCGAGCGCTTGGCGCGCGGCGGTGGGGCGTTCAGAACCCCATGCGCTTCAGGTCGACCGGCAGGAAGGCCTGCCCGCTGCGGTTCTTCACGCCCGGCCGCTGCGCGATGCGCTCGCGCCACTGCAGCAGCGCGGTGCTGCCGGCCGGCACCGCAAGCCCGGCGGCGTCGGCGAACATCAACCCGGCGAACAAGGTGATGTCGGCCATCGAGAAGCTGTCGCCGGCCACGAAGGGCTGGTCGCGCAGCACGTCGTTGAAGTAGCTCATGCCGGCCCCGGCCTTCGCGCCTTCGCGCCGGCCCATCTCGGCGCGGCCCGGCCATTCGGGGCTCTTGAAGGCCTGCAGTGCGCTGCCGAGGCCCGGCGTCGCATGGTGGAAATAGAGGCCGACCGGGTCGAGCACATACGCCTCGGCACGCCGCTGCATCATGTGGATCATCGCCTTCTCGCGCGGCGTGCGGCCGGTCAGCGTCGGCTGGCCGTCGAGGTTGTCGAGGTACTCGGTGATGGCCGTGCTTTCCGAGATGAAGCTGCCGTCGTCGAGTTCGAGCACCGGCAGCACGCCCGACGGATTCTTCGCCAGGAAGGCGGATTGCTTGTGTTCGGCGCCGATCAGGTCGACCGGCACGAACTCGACCCGCGCGTCGAGCCCTTTCTCCGCGAGCACGATGCGGATGCGGGAAGGGTTGGGGAAGCCGGGGCGGTCATGGATCTTCATGGGTCTGGACTCAGGTTGATGGACTACCTATCGGTCGATAGGTAAGTGGCGCACTGTAGGCGAGGTGCGCTCGGTCCGTCAATCTGATCTACTGATAGGTAGTGTGATAAAGTGCGTTGATGAGCACAGACACGCGCACAGAGATCATGCTGGCCGCCCGCGCCACGGTGCAGGCCCACGGCTACAACGCCCTGAGTTTTCGCGAGCTCGCGAAAGAGGTCGGCATCAAGAGCGCCAGCGTGCACTACCACTTCCCGACCAAGGGTGACCTGGCTGCCGCGCTCGCAAGCCAGTACACCGACGAGGCCGCGGCGTTCTTCGACGCGTTGCGCGAATCGACGCAGGACCACGCGCAGCGCATGGCCACCTACACCGCGGTCTTCCGCAGGGCGCTGGAGAACAACAACCGGATGTGCCTGTGCGGCATCCTGGCCGCCGAATACGACGACCTGCCGGCGCCGGTGCGGGTGGAGGTCGACCGCTTCATCGCGGTGAACACCCGTTGGCTGGTCGAGGTGCTGGCCGAGCGCCAGCCGCGGCTGAAGGCCAAGGCGGTGGAAGCGCAGGCGCTGGCGGTGCTCGCCGCCATCGAAGGGGCCCAGCTGATCGCCCGCGGGCGCGAGGACCTGAAAGCCTTCGACCAGATCATCGCGGCCTACAGCGCCGCGGGGCTGTTCGGCTGAAGAGGGCGCTGCGCCCCCTGCGGCCCGCGCATCAGCCGTTCATGACGCGCCCGAGCAGGGCCTGGTGAAACCAGCGCGGCGTCGCCCACACCGTCAGCACCGCCGACAGGTTGGTCCAGCCCGGCACCACGCTGATGCGCCCGGCCTTCAACGCCCGAACGCCGGCGCGCACCACCGGTTCCGGCTTCATCGTCAACAGCTTCAGGGCCCAGGTGACCTTCTGCCGGGCGGCCTGTGCGAACCCGGTGTCGGACATGCCGGGCGACAGCGTCGTCACGGTCACGCCATCGGGCTTGAACTCGCGGTGCAGCGCTTCGCCGAGCCGCAGCACGTAGGCCTTGGCCGCGCCGTACACCGCCATCTCCGGCACGCCGAAGTACGCGAGCAGGCTCGCGACGAGCAGGATCTGCCCGTGGCCGCGCCGGCGCATGTCGTCGCCGAAGAGCCGCGTCATCGCGGTCAGGCTCGCGATGTCGAGCTGGACCATGTCGAGCGCAGCGTCGAGCGGCGCATCGAGGAACGGCCCCTGCAATCCGTGGCCGGCGTTGTTGATCAGGATCTCGACCGCGATGCCGCGATCGCGCAGGCGCGCATGCAAGGCCCGGACGGCCGCGATGTCCGACAGGTCGACCGCTTCGACGACGACCTGGATGCCATGCCGCTGCCGCAGCGACTCGGCAAGCGCCTGCAGCCGGTCCGCGCGGCGCGCGACCAGCACCAGCGGGTGGCCTTCGGCGGCGTAGTGCTGCGCGAACTGCTCGCCGAAGCCGCTGGAGGCGCCGGTGACGAGAACCCAGGAGGAGGGGGTGGTGCTGCTGGCCATGTGGTCTGCCTGTAATGGGGTGGAACGGAGCGGCCCCTTTGCTATCCTTCCGGACGTTAGAAGACCGACGGTCTGCAATATAGCAGACCGTCGGTCTCTTGTGTGATTTTGCGTTCGATGCCTGACGACGCCACTGCCCGATGACTTCATCCCCCACCTACTTGCGCGCCCGCTCTCCCGAACAGAAGGAGGAGCGCCGGCGCCACCTGCTCGACACCGCGAAGGCCTTGCTGCTGGAGATTCCCGACCTGCACGACCTGGGCATCAACGAGCTCGCACGGCGCGCCGAGATGACCAAGTCGAACGTGTACCGCTACTTCGAAAGCAGCGAGGCGGTGCTGCTGGACGTGCTGGTGGAGGAGTTCGTCGAATGGCGCGCCGAGCTGGGTGCCGCGCTGGCGCCGGGGCGCAAGCGCAGCGCGACGATCGGGCACATCGCACGCAGCTTCGCGGCGACGCTGGCGGCGCGGCCGCTGCTGTGCCGGCTCACCAGCATCCTGCCGTCGATCCTGGAGCACAACGTGTCTCTCGAGCGCATGCTCGGGTTCAAGCGCAACCTGCTGGCGCTGCGGCAGCAGACGGCGCTGGACTTCCATGCCTGCGTGCCGACCATCCCGGTGCCGGCGTTCGAGCAGTTCGTGCGCCATGCGCTGCCGCTGCTGATCGGGCTGTGGCCGCTCAGCCACCCGGCCGAGGTGGCAGCGCAGGTGATCGCCCATCCCGACCTGGCGGGTCTGCGCTACGACTTCCAGCACGACCTGGAAGCCGCGTTGCTGATCCTGCTGCGCGGCCTGTCCCGGGACTGAGGACCGGCGGCGGCCCGCCTACCGCGGCGAAGCCCCGCTCGCGATCCGGTCCAGCGTTGCCGCCGCCTCGCTTGGCAGGCGCAGCTCGGCGGCTGCCAGGTTCTCGCGCAGGTGCCCGACCGACGACGTGCCGGGGATCAACAAGATGTTCGGCGCGCGTTGCAGCAGCCATGCGAGCGCTACCTGCATCGGCGTCGCACCGAGCGTGGCCGCCACCTCGGACAGCGCCGTCGACTGCAGCGGGCTGAAACCGCCGAGTGGGAAGAACGGCACGTAGGCGGTGCCTTGCCGCGCCAGCTCGTCGACCAGCGCGTCGTCGTCGCGGTGCGCGAGGTTGTACAGGTTCTGCACGCAGGCGATCGGGCAGATCTTCCGGCCGTCGGCCACCTGGGTCAGCGTCACGTTGCTCAGGCCGATGTGGCGGATCAGGCCCTGCTGTCGAAGCTCGGCCAGCACGGTCAACGGCTCCTCGAGCGAGCCTTCGGCCGGCCCGTGCACGTCGAACATGCTGCGCAGGTTGACGACCTCCAGCACATCGAGGCCGAGGTGGCGCAGGTTGTCGTGCACCGCCTGCGTCAGCAGCTCGCGCGAGAAAGCGGGGTTCCACGAGCCGTCGTCGCCGCGCAGCGCGCCGACCTTGGTGGCGATGACCAGGTCGTCGCGGTACGGGTGCAGCGCCTCGCGGATGACCTGGTTGGTGATGTGCGGGCCGTAGAAGTCGCTGGTGTCGATGTGGTTCACGCCGCTGTCCAGCGCGGCGCGCAGCACCGCGACCGCGCCGGCACGGTCCTTCGGCGGACCGAAGACGCCCTTGCCGGCGAGCTGCATCGCGCCATAGCCGAGCCGGGTGACGGCACGTGTGCCGAGCTTGAATGTTCCTGCCTTGCCGATGTCGGTCATGGGAGTTTCCTTTCGTGTGAGCAGGAATCTATCGGCCGCCGACTCGAACGATAAGATGGCTCAATCGGCACAGGCTGTACGGAATCTCGAACAATGGCGGTCGACCTCGGTGATCTCACGGCCTTGCTGGCCGTCGCGCGGGCAGGGGGCTTCCGCGATGCGGCGCGCGCCACCGGCAGCAGCGCGTCGAGCCTCAGCGAGGCGGTGCGCCGGCTCGAAACCCGGCTCGGCGTGCGGCTGCTGCACCGCACCACCCGCAGCGTGGCGCCCACCGAAGCCGGCGCGCGGCTGATCGATCGGCTGGGGCCGGCGCTGGTCGAGGTCGAAGCCTCGCTCGACGTGGTCAACGGCTTTCGCGACCGGCCGGCCGGCACGCTGCGGCTGAACGTGCCGGTCAGCGCGGTGAGGCTGGTGCTGCCGCGCATCGTGCCGGCGTTCCTTGCGGCCTACCCCGACATCCGCCTCGACATCGTGGCCGAGGACAGCTTCGTCGACGTGCTCGCGGCGGGTTGCGATGCCGGCATCCGCTACGACGAGCGGCTCGAGCAGGACATGATCGCGGTGCCGATCGGCCCGCGCGTGCAGCGCTTCGCGGCGGCGGCATCGCCCGCGTACCTCGACCGCTGCGGCCGCCCCGGGCATCCGCGCGAGTTGCTGGCCCACGCCTGCCTGCGTGGCCGCTTCAGCAGCGGCGCGATGCCGCCGTGGGAGTTCGAGCGCGACGGCGAGCTGCTGAAGGTCGATCCCACCGGTCCGCTGATCGTGCGCCTCGGTGCGGCCACCGACCTGGCGGTCGACGCCGCGGTGGCCGGCACCGGCGTGATCTACCTGTTCGAGGACTGGTTGCGGCCGGCGCTCGACAGCGGCGCGCTCGAACCGGTGCTGCAAGCCTGGTGGCCGTCGTTCACCGGCCCGTTCCTCTACTACCCGAGCCGGCGCTACCTGCCGGCGCCGCTGCGCGCGTTCGTCGATTTCATTGGCGGGAAACGGCCGGATGTTGCTGAGGCTCTCCAACATCGGGCACCATGAAATCAACCCTCTCCCGGGCCGCGCTGATGGCGCTTCTCGCGTCCGCGTGCTCGCCGTTCGAGGACCGCGTGTCCGCGGCGATCGGCGCGGCCGCTCGTGCCGAGCATGCGCAGGAGATCCGCATCGCGTCGATCACCGATTTCAAATGGGACACGATGCTCGTGTTCGACGCCTACGCACCGCGCGCCCATGTCTGCCAGGTGCTGGCGGTGCCGGCCGGCGACTGCGCCAGCGTGGTCCCGTTCGAATCGGTCGACGACGGCATCATGAGCCTGGCCTTCGTCTCGGACGGGCGCGTGGTGCGCTACGTCAGGCATGGCCGCGGCAACGGCGACTTCGCGCCGAGCCCGAAGCGGCAGGCGATCCCGGCATCGAAGGCGGTGTTCAAGGTCGTGCCGTCGGACCCGCAGCCGGACGGCCGGCGCTGGGTCCGGCTGGTGCTGAGCGAGGCTTGACGGCCCTCAGCCGCGCGATTCGATCATCTTCCAGCCGTTCCCCGACGGATCGCGGAAGCCGGCATCCACCGTGCCGTAGCGCGCGATCGGCTCCTGCGTGAACTCCACGCCGCGGCCCAGCATGCGGTCGTAGGCGGCACGGCAATCGGCCACCTTCAACACCAGCGGCGGCATGCCGCCCTTCGCGACGATCGCGCGCAGCGCCTGCGCGGTCTCGGCATCGAGCGCCGGCGCGCCCGGCACGCTCAGCCCGAGCTGGAACGACGGCTGCTCCGGGTGCTGCACCGTCAGCCAGCGGTAGTCGCCGTTGCGCACGTCGGTGTGCACGCGGAAGCCGAGCTTGTCGACATAGAACGCGAGCGCCTCGTCCTGGTCTCGCACGTACAGGCCCACCACTTCGATACCTTGGGTCATGGAGTCTCCTTTTTCGGGGAACGGTTGATGTGGGTGCCGTTTATAGCGGCCGCCTCCAGTCGCCGCTTCTCCGAAACTGCGGTCGCCAGGTCGGGCCGGTGCGCCGCGCTGAGCACGCAGGCCGGCACCCGGCCGGGGTCCTGCACCGCGGCCCGGGTGCGGGCGCGCAGCGCGCTCGGGCTGTCGCCGGTGATGTCGCGGAAGGTGCGCCCGAAGGTGCCCAGGCTCTCCCAGCCGGTCTGGAACGCGATCTCGGTGATCGGCAGCTCGGTCTCGCGCAGCAGCGCGGTCGCCCGCTCGATGCGCCGCGTCAGCAGGTAGCGGTGCGGCGGCGTGCCGAAGGCCTGCTTGAACGAACGCGCGAAATGCGCCTCGGAGACCTCGCTGACGCGCGCCAGCCGCTCGACCGGCCAGGCCTCGTGCGACGCGGCGTCGATGCGGTCCTTGGCGCGCAGCAGGCGCCTCAGCAGCTCGGGGTCCAGGGAGGGCGGCAGCTCATGGCTCATGCGGCGGCATTGTCGCCGCGAGCAGGGTGTCGAGCCGGCGGGACAGGCTCGGGGTCGGTTGAGTTGTCCAGAGCGTCGGCGGGTTCATCGATCGCCAGCCGCACCGCCAGCGCACCGAGCAGCAGCGCCAGGCCGAGCAGCCCGCCGCCGGCCCAGGCCTGCTGGTCGACCAGGTAGTTCACGCAGAGCCGGCTCTCGCTCTCGCGGTACAGCAGGCCGGCGGTGGCCATCATCCAGGCCAGGTTGAACAGCACGAAGAGCCGCAGCTCGCGGCGCCAGCGCCGGCCGGCATGCGCCAGCACGGCACCGGCGGCGAGCCAGTTCAGGGCCTTCGCGAGAGCAATCCATGGGCTCAGCAGCGCCAGGTCGAGCGCGACCGGCAGCATCCAGAAGCTGGTGGTGATCAGGATGAGCAGCGCGCTCGACAAGCCCTCGACGTCCCAGCGCGAACCTGCATTCGCGGCGCGTGGCCACAGCGAGGCCGCGGCCCAGCCGGTCGCGAACAACATCGGAAACTCGACCAGCATGTGCAGCGCCATGCTCGCTTCCAGCCGGTGGCGCAGCGGTGGCGCCAGCAGCACCGGCAGCGCGATCGCGAGCAGCGCGAGCCCGGCCCGCCGTGGCAGCATCATCGCGCCGCCCCGGCCAGGCGCTGCGCCGCGGCGAGTGCCTGCGGCCAGGCCTCGTACTCGAAGATCTCGCGCACCCGGCCTTCGCCGTCGAGCAGGTGGATCGCGCCGTTGTGCACATAGCCGCCGACGCCGTCCGGCACCGCGACCACGCCCAGCTCGCCGAGCAGGCGCTGCGAGTCGTCGGCCGCCGGCACCGCGATCCACCACTGCGCCGGCGCGGCGTGATGCAGCCTGGCGTACGAGGCCAGCGCCGGCACGTCGTCGTGCGCCGGGTCGAACGACAGCGACAGCAGCTGCACGCCGCCCGGCGCATCCTGGCGGGCCAGTTCGTCCTGCATGCGCTGGTACTCCGAGCCCAGCGCCTGGCACACGCCCGGGCAGCGGGTGTAGATGAAGTCGACCAGCAACGCGCGCGGCGCGCCGGCGTGCTGCCACAGCGCGCGCCGGCTGCCGTCGCTCAAGGTCGCGGCGAGCGGCGACGCCTGCAGCAGCCCCTGCTGCGCCTGCGCGCGCCGCAGCGATTCGAAGGTCCACAGCTCGAAACCCTGGCTGATGCGTGCGACCGTGCCGATGAACAGCGCCAGCAGCGCGCCGCAACACAGCAGCGTCGGCCACAGCGGGCGGCGCGGCGCGGCGGGCAGGGGGGTGTCGCTCATCGAACGCAGCACCCGTCAGGGCGCGACCCGCACGTCCGGCTCGTGGCCGACGGCCACGCCGTCGCGCATCACGAACTTCGGGAACTCGCCGAAGAAGCCGTGGAACAGGTTGCGGCCGATGCCGTGCGCGGTACGCTGGAATTCTTCGGCGACCTCGCTGGAGAACAGCCGGTCGGTGTGGCGGTGCCACAGCGTGATCCAGCGCAGGAAGTGTTCCTGCCGCACGCCGTCGATCGCCATGTGCTTGCCGTACACGTTGCCGCGGAAGCTGCGCGAGCCGAGCATCACCGTGCTCCAGAACTCGACCATGCGCTGCAGGTGCACGCTCCAGTCGTCGCCGATGACCGCGCCGAACACCGGGGCGAGCAGCTCGTCGCTGCGCACGTCGCGGTAGAACTCGTGCACCAGCGTTTCGACCTGGGCGCGGTCAAGCGCTCCTTCGTGGACAGGATCAGTCATGCGGGGGGAGCTCCTTGTCGCCCGCGAAGCTCTCGCTGCGGGCTTTGGTCTGTTCGCGCACCTGGGCCACGGTGGCGGCGGTGATCGCTGCCGCGCTGTTGCCCCACTGGCTGCGCACATGGCTCAGCACCGCGGCGATCTGCTCGTCGCTCAGCTGGGCCTTGAAGGCGGGCATCGCGCCGTTGTAGACCGTGCCCTTCACCGTCACCGCGCCGGTGATGCCGTGCAGCACGATGGCGGCGGCCGTCGTGTCCTTGCCGGCCACCCATTCGCTGCCGGCCAGCGGCGGGAACACGCCAGGCAGGCCGAGACCGGTCGGCTGGTGGCAGGCGGCGCACAGCGACGCATAGAGCGCGCCGCCATCCACCGCGGCGCCGGCGGTCTTGACCTCGCCTTCGAGGTCGGCGCGGCTGCGGCCGTCGCCCCAGGCCGACGGCGTGTCGATCCGGGAATAGGCGATGTAGACGACGCCGAAGCCGACCAGCAGCGCCACCAGGATCAGCAGCGGCCACGGGATCGGGTTGCGCTCCTCGTGCGGGTCGGGGTTCTCGCGTCGTTGTTGGGGGGGCGTGTTCGAGACCATGGCTGTCCTCCTCGTCAGCGGGTCGTGGCGGAGGCCGCGGGTGCAGGCGCCGCCAGCACCGGGTAGCTGCGGTCCAGCGATTTCAGGTAGGCGACCAGGTCGAGCGCCTCCCTGCTCGCGATCACCGCCTTGCCGCCCGGTGCGTAGCCGGCCGGCACGCGGACCTCGACATCGCCGGGTTCGGGCTTCTCCTTCAGCTCGAACATGAACGGGTAGCTCGGCATGATGCTGCCGCGCACATAGGCGCGCGGCTGGAACAGGTGCCCCAGGTGCCACTGGTCGCTCGGCTGGCGCACGCCGATGTTCATCAGGTCGGGGCCGGTGCGCATCGTGCCCAGCAGGTGCGGCGCGTCGTAGGCGTAGTCGCCGGCCACCGTCGCACGGCCCCAGCCGCGCTGGAAGTCGGGCGCGAACTCGCGGGCCCGCGGCTGCTGCGAATGGCAGTAGACACAGCCGTTGCGGATGTATTCCTCGCGGCCGCGCAACTGCGCGCTGGTGTAGGGCTTCAGGCCGGCGACCGGCGGTGCGTCGCGCACCGTCATGTACGGGATCACGACCAGCGCGCTGGTCGCGATGCCCAGCATGGTCATGCCACCGGCGAGCAGGCTGACTTCGTTCTTCATGGCGTTGTCCGTTGAGGTGCTGCAGAGGGCATCAGGCGATTTCCAGGCGGGCCGGCGCGTCGCGCTGCGGCGTGCGGTCCATCAGCAGCCGCACGAAATGCAGCACGAACACCAGGTGGCCGGCCACCATCAGCGCGCCGCCGATGCTGCGGCCCTTCAGGTAGGGCAGCGTCAGCGCCACCGATTCCATGAACGGCCGGCTCGCATCGAGCATCGCCTTGCCCTGCAGCCAGCCGCCGATGCTCAGCGACACGAAGTACACCGTGATGCCGATCGCCGACAGCCAGAAGTGCGCCGCGATCAGCGCCGGCGACGGCCATTCCTTCGCGGTGATGCGCGGCACGATGAAGTAGATCGCGCCGAAGAACACCATCGTCACGAAGCCGTACAGCCCGAGGTGTGCATGCGCCACCGTGTAGTGCGTGAAGTGCGTGACGACGTTGACGCTGCGCAGCGCCTCGTACGAGCCCTGGATCGAGCTGGCGGTGTACATCAGCCCGCCGAAGCCGATGAAGCGCAGCGTGGGCGACCAGCGCAGTGCCTGCAGGTGGCCCTTCAGCGTCTGGTGCTGGTTGACGGTGAAGGCCACCACCGGCACCACCATCATCACGCTCTGCACGATCGACAGCGTGACCATCCAGCCCGGCACCGGCCCGCCGATCAGGTGGTGGCCGCCGACCTGGCCGTAGAAGAACGCCAGGCCCCAGAAGCCCAGCAGCGACAGGTTGTACGACTGCACCGGCCGGCCGATGATCTTCGGCAGGAAGTAGTAGACCGAGGCCAGCGCGAGCGGCGTGTAGAACAGGCCCAGCACGTTGTGGCCGAACCACCAGTTCATCGTCGCCTGCTCGACGCCATGGTGCAGGCCGGGGACGTTGGCGACGAAGAACAGCACCGGGAACCAGAACAGCGCGCAGCCCATGTACCAGACCGAGACGTACAGGTGGTCGACGCGGCGGCGCAGCAGCGTCAGCACCAGCGGCACGCCGACCAGCGCGCCGCCGGCGACGAACAGCATGTCGATCTGCCACGGGATCTCCAGCCATTCGAGGCCGTCGCTGACGCCCACCGCGATGCTGCCCAGCCCGGCGATCAGCGCGGCGTTCCACAGCGCCGCGCCGAGGAAGGCGTAGCGCGCACCGACGAGTTCGGTCTTCAAGAGCCGCGGGATCACGAAGAGGGCGATGCCCAGGCCCGCCATCGGCGCCCAGCCGTAGGCCACCGCGTTCAGGTGGATGGTGCGGATGCGGCCGAACGTCAGCCAGGCCTGCGACACCAGCCAGTCCGGCTCGTGCAGCTTGATCGACGCGGTGAGGCCGGCGGCCGACGCGACCAGCAGCCAGGCGAACGCGCAGCAGAAAAAGAAGAACACCAGCGGCGCGGTCGACGCATCGGCCTTCACGCGGTCGGCGAGCTCGGGCAGCGCCGTGCCGGCCGGGGGGGCCTGGCCGATGCCGGCGCGCTGCGCGGCGCTCATCGACGGGTCTTCGGGCGTGCCGATCTCGCCCGGCGCGAAGATCACTTCGGCGCCGCGGGCGTTCTTGTCGAGCAGGCCGCTGCGCTGGCTCCAGATGAAGACCAGCAGCGCGACGACCGACAGGACGAAGGCCGACAACAGGATGGCGACGGTGCTCATGGGGATGTCCTCGGAGGTGGGGTGTGCATCAGCTGTCTTGGCCATCGGAGCGAGGGGGCGTCGGGCGTGGGCATCGTGCGTGCTTATTGATGTGCCTAAAAAGCATCTTAAGGCCGGCGATCCTCTACTGGCAAGAAAGGCGGGTAGGCCACTTTGTCCCACCCTAAAGTAGACTGCAGCGTACCTGTTTGCTGGAGCGTTCCTGTGCGCCTGACCGTCTACACCGACTACACGCTGCGCGTGATGATGTACCTCGCGGTGGCGTGGCCGACGGGTCGCGTCTCGACCATTGACGAGATCGCCGGCGCCTACGACATCTCGCGCAACCACCTGACCAAGATCGTCCACGAGCTGGGGCTGAACGGCTTCATCGCGACGACGCGCGGCCGCGCCGGCGGTGCGATGCTGGCGCGGGCGCCGGACGAGATCTCGATCGGCGACATCGTGCGCATGGCCGAGAAGGACTTCGCGGTGGTCGCGTGCCACGACACGTCGGTGGCGCACGGCTGCAGGATCTTTGCGGCCTGCAACCTGAAGCGCGGGCTGGCGCGCGCGGTCGATGCCTTTATGGCCGAGCTCGACGCGATGACGCTGCAGGATGCGATCACCGCGCCGTCGGTCGCGGCGGGGTTGCTGGGCCTGGGCGCGCAGGAGCGACCTGTCGCGGTCGTGCGCACACCGCGCACCGCGAAGTCGCACTGAACTCCGTTCGCCCTGAGCCTGTCGAAGGGTCGGGCTGAGCTTGCCGAAGCCGGTACACCGCAGAGCGTTTCGACAAGCTCAACGCGAACGGAGAGGTCCGACTCACATCGCAGGCTTCGACAGGCTCAGCCCGAACGGTTGTTGTACCTCGACCAGGAGCTGGCGCGGCAGCGGGCGTGGCTCGCGCGGGGCAGGGGCTGAAGACGCAGTCGGCGAATCGCCGAGAATGCCGGCGATCAGTCTGCCTCATCGTTGCCCATGCCGCACCTCGTACTCATCGGTGATTCCGTATTCGACAACGTTGCCTACACGGCGGGCGGTCCGTCGGTCGTCGAGCAGGTTGCTGCAACCTTGCCCGATGGATGGAGGGCGAGTCTCGGCGCTGTCGATGGGTCGACGACTGACGACATCGCCCGACAGCTTGACGCACTTCCGGGCGATGCGACGCACCTGGTTCTCAGCGTCGGTGGAAACAATGCCTTGCTCCGGGCGGAAGTGCTGCAGACGCCGGTTCAATCGAGCGGCGAAGCGCTGTTGCTGCTCGGGCAAGCGGCGCAGGAGTTCGAGGCCAGCTACCGAGCGGCGATGTCGGCGTGCCTTGCCAGGCGCGTTCCGTTGGTGGTGTGCACCGTCTATCACGGGAATTTCCCGGACCTCGTCTACCAGGCATGCGTCCGTGTCGCGTTGTGCGCGTTCAACGATGTCATCGTCCGGGTGGCGGTAGAGCATCGACTGAAGGTCATCGATCTCCGGCAGATCTGTTCGCAGCCGGTGGACTATGCCAACCCGATCGAGCCGTCTTCGATCGGAGGCCGGAAGATCGCTGACGCGATCGCCAGCGCGGTGACTGAGGAGGTGCTCCCGTTGAGGGGCGCGTATCTGGTTGCGGGGTGAGTATTCGATGGCGTTGCATCATGAAAGTCCGGCTGTCCGGCGAATCATGGCTTGCCCTTTTCGCGATTGCGGGGCTCGTCGTGGCTGTCGGGCGATTTCTTGGTCACAGCATCGGGTAGCGCCCAAGCATCTGCATCCCGCGCAGCCACAATGGCATTCGCCATGAACGACACGATCACGATGTACCGCCCGACCGGGCCGAAGGAGCTTGCGCTGGTCCGCGAGAGCGGATTCAAACGCTGGCCTCCCCGGTTGCCCGACCAGCCCATCTTCTATCCCGTCACCAACGAGGCCTACGCCGTGCAGATCGCGCGTGACTGGAATGTCCGCGCAAGCGGCCAAGGGTTCGTCACCCGATTCCATGTGCGTGCGGACTACATGGCCCGGTTCAAGGTTGAAACAGTAGGTGGCGCAGAGCACACCGAGTGGTGGGTACCTGCCGAAGACCTCGAAGCGTTCAACGACAACATCGTTGGCCTGATCGAGGTGATTCGCGAGTTTCCATGACAAGAGATGGCCTGTCGGGTCTGCGGACGCTGGGCTGGTCCGGTGCACCGATCCTGGATGCCTGCATCGTTCAAGCCGATTTTGGCCACCTGCTCGTGTTGGTTGCCGATGGCGTGTTGCACGGCATCGATCTCGATACGGGAATGGCAACGCGCCTGTGCACCGTCGACCTTCCCGCCATCGCGCCTGGTGATCCCAGCTCTTTCTGGGGCGCCGCCAAGCATCGATTGCATGCGTCATCGGATGGCAGTCATGCCGCGATCGTCGTTGACAAAGGTCGCCACGGCATCGTGGTGGAGACCCGGCATGGTGCCGTCACGATGCGCCTGGATGGAGGCGACTACTACGAGGAGACGGTTCCGTTCAGTGCCTGCTTCTTGCGCTTCGAAGGGCGCGACGTATTGATCCACCGAACCGCCTCGATGCCGCAGACGCGGCCACCGGTGAGTCTCTGACCCCGCGCCACATCGCACCGTACGAGACCGCAGGTGAACCTCCTGATCACTACCTTGACTACTTCCACGGGCAGCTCAGGCCGAGTCCCGAAGGCAAACTGCTCCTCGACGATGGATGGGTCTGGCATCCGCTCTCGATCCCTCGGGTTTGGTCGGCGAGCCGCTGGCTGGCCGGCAATCCCTGGGAGAGCGAAGACGGTCCGTCGGTCGTCGATTTGGTGACGCGTGAGGATTGGACGAAGCCGGCCTGCTGGATCGACGAGCGGTACCTCGCGCTGTGGGGCCTGGCCGATTGGGATGTGTACGAGTCCGAGGAGGTCGGGCAGGGACCTGGGGTGCGAATCATCGATGTGACCGCGGCCGAACCCTCGGCGAATGAACTCTGGCCGATGGAAACCCAGACGGACGAGTTGGTCGAACTCTTCGGCGATGGTGAACGCCTGTATGTCGCCGTCGAGACAGGCACCGCCGCGTGGGATATCGCAACGCGCGAGATGCTGGCCGAATGGCCTGGTTTCACCTTGCGTTTGCTGGATCGGGCGCGAAACACACTGGTTGCATTCGAGCCGGACGCCATTCGCGAAATCCCGATTCCATGGCGCGTTGCGCCCGTCGGACGCCGTTGATGCAGGGCGCTCAAAAAAAGCCAATCGGCACATAGACTATCGGTCTTCGCATTTTCCGATCCATGTCAGGACCACCGAGATGACCGAACTGAAGGGTATGTCGTACGCCGAGCTGCGCGCGCTGCTGGAAGAAACCGAAGCGGCGCTCAAATCCAAGCGCACCGAGGAGCTGAAGGTCCTGGCCGACGGCTATGCCAAGAAGTTGCAGATGGGCGGCTTCGGCATCGCCGAAGGGATCGAAGCGCTGAAGCCCTACCTGCCCGCGAAGGCCGCCAAGGCGTCGTCGGCTCCCGGCGACGAACGCAAGGCCAAGTACGCGAACCCGGACGACCCGACCCAGACCTGGGTCGGGCTGGGCAAGCCGCCGCAGTGGTTCCGCGACCAGATCGCGAACGGCCGTGCCCGCGAGGACATGCAGATTCCCTGACCCCTCGAGAGGACGCCCATGAGCATCGACACGCTGGCGGTCTGGCACGAACTCGTCGCCACGCGCAACGCGAAGGGCCTTCCGGCACTGCTTGCCGACGAGGTCGTCTTCCACTCGCCGGTGGTGCACACGCCGCAGGTCGGCAAGGCCGTCACGGCCCAGTACCTCGGCGCGGCCTTCCACGTGTTCTTCAACGAGACGTTCAGGTACGTCCGAGAGATCGCCGGCCCGCGTGACGCGGTGCTGGAATTCCAGGTCGAGATCGACGGTATCGCCGTCAACGGCGTCGACATGCTGAAGTGGGACGACGCCGGCCGGATCGTCGAGTTCAAGGTGCTGATCCGGCCGTTGAAGGCGATCAACCTGATCCACCAGAAGATGGCAGCCATGCTGCAAGCTCGGCCGTAGCGGCACTGGCGTCGAGCGCGGCTTCGACCGGCGGCTGCACGACGTTGCCGGCGTAGTTCGTCATCGTCGACGCCGCGACGACGCCGATGGCTTCGAGCAGGTGATGGGGTTCGTATCCTGCCGCGAGGAATCGGGCCAGCACCGCTGCATCGAGCGCCCCGCGGTGCTCGATCAACGACTTCGCGGCCGCCGACAAGGCCCCGTGACGTGCATCGGCCGGCAGCCGGCGCGCCCGGATCGCCGCCACATCGGCCACCGCGACACCGTTCGCGAGCGCGAGGTGCGTGTGGAACGCAACTGCCCAGCGGCAGTCGTTGGTCACCGCGTTCGTCAGCAGCAGCACCTGGATCTCGGCCTCGTCGAAGCTGCCGGCGTGGACGTTCTGGAACAGGCCGATGAAGCCCTTCAGCAGCACCGGCGAGCCGGCCATCGCGCCGGCGAGGTTCGGCACGAAGCCGAACACTTCTTGAAGGGCGCGCAGCGGGGCCTTCGAGGCCTCGGGAGCGGATTGGATGGAGTGAATCGGAAAGTTCGACATGGTGGGCGTTGCCTTTCAGGTTGAGCGAACGAGCTGTGTTCGCATGACGGCAGGTTAGGCAGCGCCTCGGCACGCAGCAATTACATGCGAGGTCATTGAAACGGGACGCCGCCGCGATACGCTGGCGAGCATGAGCCCGTCCAGCCCCATCGCCCGAAGCGAGCGCGCCGACGTCGGCGACCTGCTGCGCCATTGGCGTGCCGTGCGCGGCCGCAGCCAGCTCGACCTGTCGCTGGAGGCCGGCATCTCGCAGCGGCACATCAGCTTCATCGAGAGCGGCCGCAGCGCACCGGGTCGCCAGACCTTGATGCAGATCGCGCAGGCGCTGCAGGTGCCGCTGCGCGAGCGCAATGCGCTGTTGCTTGCGGCCGGGTTCGCGCCGCTGTATTCGGAAGCGCCGTGGGACGCCGCCGAGATGCAAGGCATCGAGAAGGCGCTGCGGCGCATGCTGCGGCAGCAGGAGCCGTTTCCGGCGGTGGTGATGGACCGCCACTGGAACGTGCTGATGACCAACGACGCGGCGCCGCGGTTCTTCAACCGCTTCGTCGACCTGTCGCGCCGCGACCCGCCACGCAACCTGCTTCACCTGATGTTCGATCCGGCCGGTCTGCGGCCCTTCATCGCGAACTGGGACGACGTGGGCCGCAGCCTGATCCAGCGCGTGCACCGCGAATCGACCGAGCGCGTCGTCGACCTGCAGACCGCAGCGCTGCTGTCCGGGTTGCTGGCCTATCCGGGCATCGACCCGGCCTGGAAGCACACGAGGGCCTTGCTGGTGGACACGGCGGCGTCGGCGCTGCCGGTGGTGCCGATCGACTTCGCGTACGACGGTGCCGCGATGAGCTTGTTCTCGCTGGTGACCACGGTCGGCACGCCGCAAGCGGCCGCGCCGCAGGAGCTGCGGCTCGAGACGATGTTTCCGGTCGACGATGCGTCGGAGCAGGCCTACGCGCGGTTCGTCGCTTGATCAGGCGTTGATCAAACGTCGGCGGCGCTGACCTCGCAGCGGAATGCCAGCCAGCGGGCGGCCACCCGTTTCAGCGCGGCCACGTCGCCGGTCGTCTCCAGCATCACCACGTCGGCGGCCGCGGATGCCGCGCCGGTGGCCTGCCACAGCTGCGCTGCGCGCCGGGCCACCGCATCGCCGGTGTCGATGACCTGCACCTGCGGCCCGATCGCCGCGGCGATCAGGTGCTGCACGAACGGGTAGTGCGTGCAGCCGAGCACGACGGTGTCGACGCAGGCGTCGCGCAGCGGCGCGCAGAAGCGCTCGACCATCGCCCGCAACTCCGGCGTGTCGAGTGCGCCGAATTCGATCAGGTCGGCGAGGCCAGGGCAGGGCTGGGCCACGACCTGCACCGCATCGCCTTGCCGTGCGAGCAGCTGCCGGAATTTCTCGCTGCGCAAGGTGCCGGTGGTGGCCAGCACGCCGATGCGGCCGTTGCGGGTCGCCGCGACCGCCGGCTTCAGCCCGGGCTCGACGCCGACGATCGGCAGCGCCGGCCAGCGCTCGCGCAGGCGGGCGACCGCCGCAGCCGTCGCGGTGTTGCACGCGACCACCAGCAGCGTCGCGCCGTGCGCCACCAGGTGCTGCGCGATGCGCTGCGAGCGTTCGACGATGAAGGCCTCGCTGCGGTCGCCATACGGCGCATTCGCCGAATCGGCCAGGTAGCGCAGCGGCGCCTGCGGCAACTGCCGGCGTAGCGCCCGCAGCACCGACAGCCCGCCGAGCCCCGAATCGAACACGCCGATGCAGGCGGCGGCAGGGGTTCCCACGGGTTCGGCGGCAAGCGGCTCGGGCATGGCGGCGCAGTCTAGCAACGCATTCGACGCGAACGTCTCGCAGGCGACGCCGAAACCGCCCCGACCTGTGCGAGAATCAAAAAAGCACGATCGTTCTATTTCGATGCCGCAGCAGGGTCTCCCCCGGTGCGGCACGCGGGAGGCCCGGGGCCCGGCCACTAGAATCGATCAACCCTTTCAGAGTCATCAGGAGCGTGCGAATGAAGGTATTGGTCGCGGTCAAGCGCGTTGTGGACTACAACGTCAAGGTGCGGGTCAAGAGCGATGGCAGTGGCGTGGACATCGCCAACGTCAAGATGAGCATGAACCCGTTCGACGAGATCGCCGTCGAAGAAGCGGTCCGCTTGAAGGAGAAGGGCGCGGTGACCGAGGTCATCGCCGTCTCGCTCGGCGTCACGCAGTGCCAGGAAACGCTGCGCACCGCGATGGCGATCGGCGCCGATCGCGCGATCCTGGTCGAGACCACCGAAGAGCTGCAGCCGCTGGCGGTGGCCAAGCTGCTGAAGGCGCTGGTCGACAAGGAGCAGCCGGGGCTGGTGATCCTCGGCAAGCAGGCGATCGACGACGACTGCAACCAGACCGGGCAGATGCTGGCTGCGCTGGCCGACCTGCCGCAGGCCACGTTCGCGAGCAAGGTCGAGATCGCCGATGGTGCAGCGACCGTCACCCGCGAGGTCGATGGCGGCCTCGAGACGCTGAAGGTCGCGCTGCCGGCCGTCGTCACCACCGACCTGCGCCTCAATGAGCCGCGCTACGTGACGCTGCCCAACATCATGAAGGCGAAGAAGAAGACGCTCGAGGTGCTGAAGCCGGCCGACCTGGGTGTCGACGTGACGTCGCGCCTGAAGACACTGAAGGTGAGCGAGCCGCCGAAGCGCAGCGCCGGCATCAAGGTGCCGGATGTGGCAACTCTCGTCTCCAAGCTCAAGACCGAAGCCAAGGTGATCTGAACATGACCGCACTCGTGATTGCTGAACACGACAACGCCTCGATCAAGGGCGCCACCCTCAACACCGTGACCGCGGCCGCCCAATGCGGCGGCGAGGTGCACGTGCTCGTCGCCGGCAGCAATGCCGCTGGCGCCGCGCAGGCGGCCGCGCAGATCGCCGGCGTCGCCAAGGTGCTGCATGCCGACGGCGCGCAGTTCGCGCACGGCCTGGCCGAGAACGTCGCGGCCCAGGTGCTGGCCGTGGCCTCCGCCTACAGCCACATCCTGTTCCCCGCCACCGCGAGCGGCAAGAACATCGCGCCGCGCGTGGCGGCCAGGCTCGATGTCGCGCAGGTCAGCGACATCACCAAGGTCGACAGCCCCGACACCTTCGAGCGCCCGATCTATGCCGGCAATGCGATCGCCACGGTGCAGAGCGCCGACAAGGTCAAGGTGCTGACCGTGCGCACGACCGGCTTCGACCCGGCCGCCGCCAGCGGCGGTTCGGCCCCGGTCGAGAGCACAACGGCTGCGGCCGAGAACGGCAAGAGCAGCTTCGTCGGCGCCGAGATCGCGAAGAACGACCGCCCCGAGCTGACTGCCGCGAAGATCATCGTCTCGGGCGGGCGCGCACTCGGCTCCAGCGACAAGTTCAACGAGGTGCTGACGCCGCTGGCCGACAAGCTCGGCGCCGCGCTGGGCGCGAGCCGCGCCGCGGTGGATGCCGGCTATGCGCCGAACGACTGGCAGGTCGGCCAGACCGGCAAGATCGTCGCGCCGCAGCTGTACATCGCCGCCGGCATCTCCGGCGCGATCCAGCACCTGGCCGGCATGAAGGATTCGAAGGTGATCGTCGCGATCAACAAGGACCCCGAAGCGCCGATCTTCAGCGTGGCCGACTACGGCCTCGAGGCCGACCTGTTCACCGCCGTGCCGGAGCTGGTCAAGGCCCTGTAAGCCGGCCGGCGCCGCACCGCAAGCCCGTTCGCTCGACACGCGCAGCAACGGGCTTTTTCATGCCCGGACAAGACAAGGAGACAACACGATGAGCTATGTCGCACCCGTCAAGGACATGCTGTTCTGCATGAAGGAACTCGCCGGGCTGGAGGCCGTCGCGCAACTGCCGGGCTTCGAGGACGCCGGGCTGGAGACGGCGCAGGCGGTGCTCGAGGAATGCGCGCGCTTCAACCAGGAGGTGCTCGCGCCGCTGAACTTCGAAGGCGACAAGAACCCGTCGACCTGGAAGGACGGCCAGGTCACGACGACCCCGGGCTTCAAGCAGGCCTTCCGGCAGTTCGCCGAGGGCGGCTGGCAGGGGCTGCAGCATCCGTCCGATTTCGGCGGGCAGAACCTGCCGAAGACCATCGGCGCGGCCTGCATCGAGATGATCAACAGCGCGAACATGAGCTTCGCGCTGTGCCCGCTGCTGACCGATGGCGCGATCGAGGCGCTGCTGACCGCCGGCACGCCGGAACAGCAGGCGCTCTACCTGCCGAAGATGATCTCCGGCGAGTGGACCGGCACGATGAACCTGACCGAGCCGCAGGCCGGCTCCGACCTCGCGCTGGTGCGCACCCGCGCCGAGCCGCAGCCCGACGGCACGTACAAGATCTTCGGCACCAAGATCTTCATCACCTACGGCGAGCACGACATGGCGGGCAACATCGTCCACCTGGTGCTGGCCCGCGTGGTCGGCGCGCCCGAGGGCGTGAAGGGCATCAGCCTGTTCCTGGTGCCGAAGTTCCTGGTGAACGACGACGGCTCGCTGGGCGCGCGCAACGATGCGCACTGCGTCAGCATCGAGCACAAGCTGGGCATCAAGGCCAGCCCGACCGCGGTGCTGCAGTTCGGCGACCACGGTGGCGCCGTCGGTCAACTCATCGGCCAGGAGAACCGCGGCCTGGAGTACATGTTCATCATGATGAACGCCGCGCGCTATGCGGTCGGCATGCAGGGCATCGCGGTGGCCGAGCGGGCTTACCAGAAGGCGGTGGCCTATGCGAAGGACCGCGTGCAGTCGCGCCCGGTCGACGGCTCGGTGGCCGGCAGCGCCAGCATCATCCACCACCCGGACGTGCGGCGCATGCTGATGACGATGCGCGCGCTGACCGAAGGCTGCCGCGCGATGGCGCTGACGGCCGCCGCGGCCTACGACGCCGCGCATGCGCACCCGGATGCCGAGGTGCGCAAGCAGAACCAGGCCTTCTACGAGTTCATGGTGCCGCTGGTGAAGGGCTTCAGCACCGAGATGAGCCTGGAGGTGACCAGCCTGGGCGTGCAGGTGCACGGCGGCATGGGCTTCATCGAGGAGACCGGCGCGGCGCAGTACTACCGCGACGCGAAGATCCTGACCATCTACGAAGGCACGACCGCGATCCAGGCGAACGACCTGGTCGGCCGCAAGACCGCGCGCGACGGCGGCCAGACCGCGAAGGCGATCGCCGCGCAGGTCGAGAAGACCGAGGCCGAACTCGCCGCCCGCGACAGCATGGCGGCCCGCGCGGTGCGCAAGCACCTGGCCGCGGCCCGCGAGGCCTTCGTGCAGGTGGTCGATTTCGTCGCCGGCTCGACCAAGGCGCATCCGAACGCGGTGTTCGCCGGCTCGGTGCCGTACCTGATGCTGGCCGGCAACCTGATGGCCGGCTGGCAGCTCGCGCGCGCATTGCTGGTGGCCGAGACGCAGCTAGAGGCGGGCGAGGGCAAGGATGGGGAAAGAGACAGGGGCTTCCTGAATGCCAAGTCGTCGACCGCGCGCTTCTATGCCGAGCACATCCTGAGCCGCGTGCCCGGCCAGCGCGATGCGATCCTCGAAGGTGCCGACAGCGTGATGGCGCTGCCGATGGACGCGTTCTGATCACTCCCTGGAGACCTGCCTTGTCGCTTCCGCCCCTCCTGAAGAACCTGCCGCTGCCGGTGATCGGTTCGCCGCTGTTCATCATCAGCAACCCGAAGCTCGTGATCGAGCAGTGCAAGGCCGGCATCGTCGGCGCGATGCCGGCGCTCAATGCGCGCCCGGCCGAGCTGCTCGACGACTGGCTGGCCGAGATCACCGAGACGCTGGCGGCGCACGACCGCGCGCACCCGGAGCGCCCGGCCGCGCCGTTCGCGATCAACCAGATCGTGCACAAGAGCAACGACCGGCTCGAGCACGACATGGCGCTGTGCGCGAAGTACAAGGTGCCGATCGTCATCACGTCGCTCGGCGCGCGCACCGACGTGAACGACGCGGTGCATGCCTGGGGCGGCATCGTGCTGCACGACGTCATCAACAACTTCTTCGCGAGGAAGGCGATCGAGAAGGGCGCCGACGGCCTGGTCGCGGTGGCGGCCGGTGCCGGCGGCCATGCCGGCGTGAAGAGCCCGTTCGCGCTGGTGCAGGAGATCCGCGCCTGGTTCGACGGCCCGCTGGCGCTGAGCGGCTCGATCGCGAGCGGCAACGCGATCCTCGCGGCGCAGGCGATGGGCGCCGACCTGGCCTACATCGGCTCGGCCTTCATCGCGACCGACGAGGCGCGCGCGAGCGACGACTACAAGCAGATGATCGTCGGCAGCAGCAGCGACGACATCGTCTACAGCAACCTCTTCACCGGCGTGCACGGCAACTACCTGAAGGGCTCGATCGTGAACGCCGGGCTCGACCCGGTGAACCTGCCCGAGAGCGACCCGAGCAAGATGAACTTCGGCGGCGATGCGCGCAAGGCCTGGAAGGACATCTGGGGCTGCGGGCAGGGCATCGGCGCGATCGACCAGGTGCTGCCGACGCGCGCGCTGGTGGAGAGGCTGGGCGCGGAATACGCGGCGGCGAAGGGGCGCCTGCTGGCGGCCTGAGCGGTGGCGCGCATTCGAGCGCGCCGCCGGCCCGCTGTCAGCGATTGGCGCAGAATCCGAACGACGTGCTCGCCTGCGCCTGCAGCACCTGGTTCCACGACACGCCGCTCGCGGTGACGGTGGCGCCGCTTTGCGACACGGTGGCGTTCCAGGAGGTGTAGGTCGTGCCGACGACCGGGAACGACACCATCCAGGTCAGCGGCGTCGCGTTCGGGTTGGTCACCGTGACGGTGCTGCAATAGCCCTGGCCCCAGTCGTTGTCGACGCCGATGGCTGTCGTGGCGGGCACGGTGCCCCCGGTGCTCCCGCCGCCGCCCGACGAGCTGCCCGGGGAGGGCAGGACCTGCGGGAACTGCAGGCCGAGATCGATCTCCGTCGTGACCGCCAGGGCCACGCCCGTGGCCGTGACCTGCTGTCCGAACACGTCGGTGACCTGGATGTCGTACGGCCCCGCGCCCATGCCGCTGGGCGCGATGAAGTAGTTGTACATCTCGCGGCCGAGCGACGTGAACGCGCCGCCGTTGCCGCTGGCCCGGTAGCCGAGCGACGCGACCGGACCGCGGTGGTCGCGCACCTGCACGCCGGCCCACCAGGGGCTGGAGCCTTCCTTGAAGTACAGCTTCGCCGAAGGCGGCGTGCACGAGACGTACTTCCAGCTGATCGGAATGCGCCCGGCCCCGAGCGGCGAGATCTTCGCGAAGGCCTCCTGCGACAGGTCCACGTCGCCGGGTGCGCACTCGGGGCAGCGGTCGTCCACCCGCACGACGGTCGACTGTTGCGTGTTCAGGTTCGTCACCTCGATGCACGCGCCGCAGGCCTGGGCGGTGTTGTAGTCGGCCGTGTTCATGGCCGCGGTGAGGATGCCGGCGGGCTTAGGGAAGGAGCAGTTGCCGCCGCCGCCGTACCCATAGAAGGTGCCCTGGCCGGTGTGCTGCTGCTGGTAGTTGCCCTGGGCCGCGGCCAGCAGGTGCGCGGCGGCCAGCAGGCTGCCGATCAACAGCGTCTTGATGCGGCGACATTGCGTGGTGTCTGACGATGGCATGGTGTCTCCCCTGTGCGCGCCTGGGTGGCGCGAAGGAACTGTCATGCAAGCTCGCTGACAACGCCAGAAGCGAAACAGTTGGCTGCACATGTTGCACCGGTGCGGCCCCCACCGCACCGGCACAACGCCCCCGATCAGAAGCTGTGACGAATGCCGAGGGCCAGGATGCTCGTCCTGCCGCCGGGGGAAATGCCGACGCCATTGAATGCAGGCGTCTCTCGCAGACCCAGCGCGGTCAGGACGGCATCGGGGCCACCCGCCACGTTGATCGGCCGCAGCCCGGCGGCCGTCACGCCTGGAATCGGAAGAAGGTCGCCTTGGCGATCCTCCGCGACCGCCAGCCGTGAATACAAGACCGTGCGTTTGGAGAATTCGTAGTCGACGCCGAGCAAAGCGCCGATGTTCTTGCCGCGCGTGAAGTTCGTGAACCGGCTTTCGCCGAATTCTCCAATCCACACCAGGTTGCCGGTGGGCAGGCGGGCACCCAGCACGAGCGTGTCGATTCTCGGTTTCAGCTGTCCGGCGCCTGGAATCCTGATCGGCGCCTGGCCGGGCAGATTCAGGGTATCGCCGTCTTCATAGCGTGCCGTGTGATACACCGCATGGAAAGAAAGCCCACCAGGCGATACCGTATATTTTCCGGATACTGCCAGGCCCCAGAACTTGTCGAGCTCGAAAATCGATCCACCCTGGGACAGGACCGGCACGCCGAACTTGTTGTAGTGAAAGCCGGTGCTGAAACTCCAGGCCGGATCCGAATAACTCAGGAACAAGCCGCCGGAACGTCCCCGCCCGCCGCCCGGCTCCGACCCCGAGGTTTCCGCACCTGCATCGGCTGCACCCAGCATCGATCCCGTCGCCGCCGATGCGGTGCTTCCTCGGGCAGGACTGACCATTCGCGACACGCCGGCGTTCGGGCTCGCCGAAGCGGCAAAGGCGAAACCTCCGGTCCGGGCCCAGTAACTGACTTGATTGTCCTGGCGAATCTGCAAGGTGTTGGTGACGAGGCCCGCCGTGAACAAGTCGGTGCCACCCATGCCATCCGGGGTATTGATGGCGAACGTGAAGAAGATCGGGGCATATTGCCGGCCCAGGCGAAGCTCGCCGATCGGTGTCGTCAGGTCGACGTGGGCCTGTTTTCCGAAGAACCGACCGTCCTGCGACAAACTGCCGTCATCGCTGCCCGGCTGCGATTCGAGAACGAAGCCGGCGGCATATCCGCCGCCCAGGTCCTCGCGGCCCTTGAAGCCCAAGGTATTGGTGCGCGACAGGCTTTGCGTCACGCGGATCTTTCTGCCGGCACTGCCGGGCGGGAAGATCAGCGCTGCAGACGCGCCCCCTGCAGATCCGGCGCTGCCGGCGCCCTTGTAGGAGGCGTCGACGGCGGTGTCGATGTTGCCGTAGATGATGAGTTGCGATTGCGCGTTGGCATCGCTGGCACCGGCACCGCCAGCCAACGCGGCTGCCAGTCCCGCACAGCGGAGAAGCACCTGTTTTTTCATGCTGGCTTGCAGTCCAATGCCGAGTTGCCCAACTCCGCGCGAATATTCGGCGGATCGCAGACCGGCCTGCCCTGGGACAGGTTGGCGCATGCCGTCAGCGCCGAAAGCATCGCGGCGAGCAAGGAAAGGTAAATCAAGTTTTTCATGCTCATACTCTTTGTCGGTGGATGATCAATGAGGCTACCAACCATTTGGTAGTTGCGAAGGGTAAAAAAAACGCCGAGAAAAGTCACAGCCGGGCGAGCAGATGATCCATGACGTTCTTGTAGACGTTTGGGTCGCTTTTCGTTCGCGCCAGCATCAACGCGCCTTGCACTGCAGACAAGACCATTTGCGCTCCCCGTTCCGGAGTGGAATCCAAAACCAGGGATCCATCGGCCAGGCCCCGCTCGAAAATGGCCTGGACACCTTGCAGATGCACGTCAGCCAGGCGCTCTATCCCCAACCTCATGCTGGTGGGCAGCGCCCCCCAATTAGCCGTCATGGCCAGCCCGGGGCACAGTCGCTCGCCGGCCCCTATCACGGCCCCCATGGTATGGATATAGGCCGCCAGCCGGCCACGAGCCGTAGGTTCTGACTGTGAGTTGAAGAAATCCGCAATTTCTCCACAGGTGGCATTGAGAATCTCGACCCCGAATGTTTCCTTGTCCGCGAAGTGGTGATAAATGCTGGCTTTGCGGATACCCACGCGCTCAGCCAGTTCGTCGAATGCCAGACCCGCGTAGGACTTGCTCTGGACGATTCTCAGCCCTTCGTCCAACAGCTTTTCGCGGGTCGTTCCTGTCTTCATGGCTACCTACTGTATGGTAGGTATCGCAATTCGGCATCGGGGTTTACGCGGCCGGCGACTGCGCGCACAGTGCCGCGGCGCATGTCGCGCGAGGAGACCGACACCATGAAGACTTCCCGGCTGACGCTCACGCTGTCGGGTGCGCTGCTGTTCGCACTCGGCCTGACCACCGGCCTGACGGCCCAGACGCTGACCGATTCGCCGCAGCGCGCCGAGCAGAAGCGCGCCGACCTGAGCGGCACGCCCAACATGGAGGTGATCGCGTCGATCGTCGAGCTGAAGCCGGGGCAGAGCAGCAACCTGCATGTGCACCACGGCGTCGAGGCCTTCCATGTGCTGCAGGGCGCGATGGTGCAGGCGCCCGGCAAGGACGCGTCGATGATGCCCACCGGGCTGACCGGCCTGAACCTGCGCGACGTGCAGCACGGCAGCTTCAAGGTGGTCGGCGACATTCCCTTGAAATTGTTCACCGTGCACATCGTCGACAAGAATGCGCCGCTGTACGACTTCGTCAAATGACACCCGGGGAACCATGACCTACATCGCCGCGCCCGACCGCTACGAGAGCATGACCTACCGCCGCTGCGGGCGCAGCGGCCTGCAGCTGCCGGCGCTGTCGCTCGGCCTGTGGCACAACTTCGGCGATGCGACGCCGCTGGCCGAGCAGCGGGCGCTGCTGCGCACCGCCTTCGACCTGGGCATCACCCACTTCGACCTGGCCAACAACTACGGGCCGCCATACGGCAGCGCCGAGATCAACTTCGGCCGCCTGCTGCGCGAGGACTTCAAGTCCTACCGCGACGAGCTGGTGATCTCCACCAAGGCCGGCTACGACATGTGGCCGGGCCCGTACGGGCAGGGCGGCGGCTCGCGCAAATACGTGCTCGCGAGCCTCGACCAGAGCCTGCGCCGCATGGGGCTCGACTACGTCGACATCTTCTATTCGCACCGCTTCGATGCCGCGACGCCGCTCGAGGAAACCGCGTCGGCGCTCGCCACCGCAGTGCAGTCGGGCCGCGCGCTGTATGTCGGCATCTCGTCGTACTCGGCCGCCAGGACCGCCGAGATGGCGAAATTGCTGCGCGAGCGCGGCGTGCCGCTGCTGATCCACCAGCCGTCGTACAGCCTGCTGAACCGCTGGATCGAAGGCGGGCTGCTCGCCACGCTCGACGCCGAAGGCGCCGGCTGCATCGCCTTCAGCGCGCTGGCCCAGGGGCTGCTGACCGACAAGTACCTGAACGGCATCCCGGCCGACGCGCGCATCAACAAGCCGGGCGGCGGCTCGCTGAAGGCGGAGCACCTGTCGGAAGCCAACCTCGCGAAGGTGCGCGGGCTGCGGGCGATCGCGCAGCAGCGCGGGCAGTCGCTCGCGCAGATGGCGCTGGCCTGGGTGCTGCGCGACCCGCGCGTGACGACCGCGCTGATCGGCGCGAGCCGGCCCGAGCAGCTGCGCGAGAACGTCGCGGCGCTGGCGCGGCTCGATTTCAGCGCGCAGGAGCTGGCCGAGATCGACCGGCATGCGCAGGACGGCGGGCTGGACCTGTGGGCCCGCTCCAGCCGCGACGAGGCGTTCTGAGGTCGCGACGCCGTTCAGCGATGCGGTTCGACCTCGCGCGGTTCGACCTCGTAGTCGCAATCGCAACCCTGGCCGGCGGCGATCAGCCGCGTCACCAGCCGCATGGCCGCGCGGCGCAGCCAGGCCGGCCCGCGCAACCCGCGCGCCCGCAGCAGCACGCCGCAGCGGTAACCGCCCTGTTCCTCCCACACCAGCGCCGCGCAGGCCCCGTGCCGGCGTCGGCTCGCCAGCACGCCGACCGGGCAGGGCTCGCTCGCGCAGCACACGCCGCAGCCGTTGCAGGGCCGGCCGAGCGGCGGCTTGGGTGGCGCGGCGGGGTGGATTTCGATGGTGCGGCGCATGTCGGGCGGATGACTCCACCAACGGGGTGGGGCCATTGTCGTCCGCACGAAACACGCCGATCCCACGAGGTGGACCGCAGAATTCCAACGGTGTTACAGTCCCGGCCGTGACTTCAGGTCCTTCCCGTCCCCTTGCTGGTTGAACAGTCAAGGCGGGTCGCAATCCGCCAGTCGGTCTAGCCGTGTCGCGGAAGGTTTCTCAACCCACTACAGCACCGGAAACCGGTGTGAAAGGTGAGCGAAATGATGCAGGAATACAGGTCGAACTCGTACCTGTTCGGGGGCAATGCGCCCTACGTCGAAGAGATGTACGAAGCGTACCTCGACAACCCGGGCTCCGTGCCCGACAACTGGCGTGCCTACTTCGACGCCCTCCAGCACGTTCCTGCCGCCGACGGTTCGTCGGCCGCCGACGTACCGCACGCACCGGTCGTCGAATCATTCGCTCAACGTGCCAAGGCCAATGCCTTCGGCAACAAGGCCAGCAGCGCCGACCTGGCGGTCGCCCGCAAGCAGGTCCACGTCCAGTCGCTGATCGCCGCCTACCGCGTGCTCGGCGCCCGCTGGGCCGACCTCGACCCGCTGAAGCGCGTCGAGCGCCCGAAGATCCCCGAGCTGGAACCGGCGTTCTACGACCTGAGCGAGTCCGACATGGACATCACGTTCAGCGCGACGAACACCTACTTCAGCACGTCCGAGCAGATGACGCTGCGCCAGATCGTGCAGGCGCTGCGCGAAACGTATTGCGGCTCGATCGGCGCCGAGTACATGCACATCACCGACCAGCCTGAAAAGCGCTGGTGGCAGCAACGCCTCGAAGCCATCCGCTCGAAGCCGAACTTCACGGCCGAGCAGAAGAAGCAGATCCTGAACCGCCTGACGGCCTCCGAAGGCCTGGAGCGCTACCTGCATACGAAGTACGTCGGCCAGAAGCGCTTCTCGCTCGAAGGCGGCGAAAGCTTCATCGCGTCGATGGACGAGCTGGTGCAGCGCGCCGGCGAGAAGGGCGTGCAGGAGATCGTGATCGGCATGGCCCACCGCGGCCGGTTGAACGTGCTGGTCAACACGCTGGGCAAGATGCCCAAGGACCTGTTCGCCGAGTTCGACCACACCGCGCCCGAGAACCTGCCCTCGGGCGACGTGAAGTACCACCAGGGCTTCTCGAGCGACGTCACCACCGACGGCGGCCCGGTCCACCTGAGCCTGTCGTTCAACCCGTCGCACCTGGAGATCGTCAACCCGGTCGTCGAGGGCTCGGTGAAGGCCCGCCTCGACCGCCGCGGCGACAAGGAAGGCGACACCGTGCTGCCGGTGCTGGTGCACGGCGACGCGGCCTTCGCCGGCCAGGGCGTCGTGATGGAAACGCTGGCGCTCGCGCAGACGCGCGGCTACTACACCGGCGGCACCGTCCACATCGTCATCAACAACCAGATCGGCTTCACCACCAGCGACCCGCGCGACACCCGCTCGACGCTGTACTGCACCGACGTGGTCAAGATGATCGAGGCGCCGGTGCTGCACGTGAACGGCGACGACCCCGAAGCGGTCGTGCTGTGCACGCAGCTCGCACTCGACTACCGCCAGGAGTTCAACAAGGACGTGGTGGTCGACATCGTCTGCTTCCGCAAGCTCGGCCACAACGAGCAGGACACGCCGGCGCTGACGCAGCCGCTGATGTACAAGAAGATCGCGCAGCACCCGGGCACCCGCAAGCTGTACGGCGACAAGCTGGTGGCGCAGGGCGTGCTGCCGGCCGACGGCCCGGACGCGATGGTCAAGGAGTTCCGCGCCGCGATGGACGCCGGCAAGCACACCATCGACCCGGTGCTGACCAACTACAAGAGCAAGTACGCGGTCGACTGGTCGCCGTACCTGAACAAGAAGTGGACCGATTCGGCCGACACCGCGCTGCCGCTGGCCGAGGTCAAGCGCCTGGCCGAGCGCATCACGACGGTGCCGGCGAACTTCAAGCCGCACCCGCTGGTCGAGAAGGTGCTGGCCGACCGCGCCGCGATGGGCCGCGGCGACATCAACATGGACTGGGGCATGGGCGAGCACCTCGCCTTCGCATCGCTGGTCGCGAGCGGCTACCCGATCCGCCTGTCCGGCGAAGACAGCGGCCGCGGCACCTTCACGCACCGCCATGCGGTGCTGCACGACCAGAACCGCGAGAAGTGGGACGAAGGCACCTGGACGCCGCTGCAGCACGTGGCCGACAACCAGGCCCCGTTCGTCGTGATCGACTCGCTGCTCTCCGAAGAAGCGGTGCTCGGCTTCGAGTACGGCTACGCCAGCGCCGACCCGAACACGCTGACCATCTGGGAAGCGCAGTTCGGCGACTTCGTCAACGGCGCGCAGGTGGTGATCGACCAGTTCATCGCGTCCGGCGAGGTCAAGTGGGGCCGCGCCAACGGCCTGACGCTGATGCTGCCGCACGGCTACGAAGGGCAGGGCCCGGAGCATTCGTCGGCACGCCTGGAGCGCTTCATGCAGCTGGCCGCCGACAACAACATGCAGATCGTGCAGCCGACCTCGGCCAGCCAGATCTTCCATGTGCTGCGCCGCCAGATGGTGCGCATGTTCCGCAAGCCGCTGGTGATCATGACGCCGAAGTCGCTGCTGCGGAACAAGGACGCCACGTCGCCGCTCGTCGAGTTCACGAAGGGCGAGTTCAAGACCGTGATCCCCGAGGCGAGCGCCGAGATCGCGGCCGACAAGGTCAAGCGCATCGTCGCGTGCTCGGGCAAGGTCTACTACGACCTGGTGAAGGCCCGGGCCGAGAAGAAGGCCACCGACGTGGCGATCATCCGCGTCGAGCAGCTCTACCCGTTCCCGCACAAGGCCTTCGCGGCCGAGGTGAAGAAGTACGCCAACGCGACCGAGATCGTCTGGTGCCAGGACGAGCCGCAGAACCAGGGCGCCTGGTTCTTCGTGCAGCACTACATCCACGAGAACATGGTCGACGGCCAGCGGCTGGGCTATGCGGGTCGCCCCGCATCGGCATCGCCGGCAGTGGGCTACGCGCACCTGCACCAGGAGCAGCAGAAGGCGCTGCTCGACCAGGCCTTCGCCAAGCTCAAGGGCTTCGTCCTCACCAAATAAGCAAGTCGTGGTGCAGCCTCCCGGCCCGGTGGCCGGCGCGGCTGCAACCGTGCTGAACACCCAGAAAGAACCTCATGGCAATCGTAGAAGTCAAAGTTCCGCAGCTGTCCGAATCGGTGGCCGAAGCCACGCTGCTGCAATGGAAGAAGAAGCCCGGCGAAGCCGTGGCCATCGACGAGATCCTGATCGAGATCGAGACCGACAAGGTCGTGCTCGAAGTGCCGGCGCCGGCCGCCGGCGTGATCGCGCAGATCGTCAAGAACGACGGCGAGAGCTGCACCAGCGATGAAGTCATCGCCCGGATCGACACCGAAGCCGCCGCGCAGGTGAGCCCGCTCGAGATCAAGGCGGTGCCGGCTGCGGCGGCCGCGCCGGCCGCAGCGGCCGCTGCACCGACCGGCACCAGCAAGAGCGACGTCGCGATGCCCGCGGCCGCGAAGCTGCTGGCCGACAACAACCTGTCGACCAGCGCCGTCACCGGCACCGGCAAGGACGGCCGCGTGACCAAGGGCGACGTGCTGGGCGCGATCGCCGCCGGCGCGAAGCCTGCCATTGCCGCACCGGTGGCTGCACCCGTGGCCGCATCGGTGGCCAAGCCGCTGCCGGCGGTTGCCGCACCGGTCTCGCAAAACCTGGGCGATCGTCCGGAGCAGCGCGTGCCGATGAGCCGCCTGCGTGCCCGCGTCGCCGAGCGCCTGCTGCAGTCGCAGGCCACCAATGCCATCCTGACCACGTTCAACGAAGTGAACATGGCGCCGGTGATGGAGATGCGCAAGAAGTTCCAGGAGAAGTTCGAGAAGGAGCACGGCGTGAAGCTGGGCTTCATGAGCTTCTTCGTGAAGGCCGCGGTCGCCGCGCTGAAGAAGTATCCGGTGATCAATGCCAGCGTCGACGGCAACGACATCGTCTACCACGGCTACTTCGACATCGGCATCGCGGTCGGTTCGCCGCGCGGCCTGGTGGTGCCGATCATCCGCAATGCCGACCAGCTGAGCTTTGCCGACATCGAGAAGACCATCGCCGGCTTCGGCCAGAAGGCCAAGGACGGCAAGCTGTCGCTCGACGAGCTGACCGGCGGCACGTTCTCGATCAGCAACGGCGGCACCTTCGGCTCGATGCTCTCGACGCCGATCATCAACCCGCCGCAGTCGGCCATCCTCGGCGTGCACGCCACGAAGGACCGCGCGGTGGTCGAGAACGGCCAGATCGTGATCCGCCCGATGAACTACCTCGCGATGTCGTACGACCACCGCATCATCGACGGCCGCGAAGCCGTGCTGGGCCTGGTCGCGATGAAGGATGCGCTGGAAGACCCGGCCCGCCTGCTGTTCGACATCTAAACAGGAACCACGATGAGCAAATCATTTGACGTGGTCGTCATCGGCGGCGGCCCCGGCGGCTACATCGCGGCGATCCGCGCGGCGCAGCTGGGCTTCAACACCGCCTGCATCGACGAGTGGAAGAACGAGAAGGGCGGCCCCGCCCCGGGCGGCACCTGCACCAACGTCGGCTGCATCCCGTCGAAGGCGCTGCTGCAGTCGAGCGAGCACTTCGAGCACGCCGGCCATGCCTTCGCCGACCATGGCATCGGCCTGAAGGACCTCAGCATCGACATCGGCAAGATGCTGGGCCGCAAGAACGCGGTCGTGAAGCAGAACAACGACGGCATCCTGTATCTCTTCAAGAAGAACAAGGTGTCGTTCTTCCACGGCCGCGGCTCGTTCGTGAAGGCGGCCGACGGCGGCTACGAGATCAAGGTCGCCGGTGCCGCCGAAGAAACGGTCATCGCGAAGCACGTGATCGTCGCGACCGGCTCCAACCCGCGTGCGCTGCCGGGCGCGCCGTTCGACGAGGAGCTGATCCTCAGCAACGACGGCGCGCTGCGCATCCCCGCGGTGCCGAAGAAGCTGGGCCTGATCGGTGCCGGCGTGATCGGGCTGGAGATGGGCTCGGTGTGGCGCCGCCTCGGTGCCGAGGTGGTGGTGCTCGAAGCGCTGCCGACCTTCCTCGGCGCGGTCGACGAGCAGATCGCCAAGGAGGCGCAGAAGGCCTTCAACAAGCAGGGCCTGAAGGTCGAGCTGGGCGTCAAGATCAGCGAGGTGAAGACCGGCAAGAAGGGTGTCACCGTCGCCTATGCCAACGCCAAGGGCGAGGCACAGACGCTGGAGGTCGACAAGCTGATCGTCTCGATCGGCCGCGTCGCCAACACGATCGGCCTGAACCCGGAAGCGGTCGGCCTGAAGCTCGACGAGCGCGGCGCGGTGGTGGTCGACGACGACTGCAAGACCAACCTGCCGAACGTCTGGGCGATCGGCGACGTGGTGCGCGGGCCGATGCTCGCGCACAAGGCCGAGGAAGAGGGCGTCGCGGTGGCCGAGCGCATTGCCGGCCAGCACGGGCACGTCAACTTCAACACGATCCCGTGGGTGATCTACACCTCGCCGGAGATCGCGTGGGTCGGCCAGACCGAGCAGCAGCTGAAGGCCGCGGGCCGGGCCTACAAGGCCGGCACGTTCCCGTTCCTCGCGAACGGCCGCGCGCGCGCGCTGGGCGACACGACCGGCATGGTCAAGTTCCTTGCCGACGCGAAGACCGACGAGATCCTGGGCGTGCACATCGTCGGGCCGATGGCGTCGGAGCTGATCTCCGAGGCGGTGGTCGCGATGGAGTTCAAGGCCTCGGCCGAGGACATCGCGCGCATCTGCCATGCGCACCCGTCGCTGAGCGAAGCCACGAAGGAAGCCGCGCTGGCCATCGACAAGCGCACGCTGAACTTCTGAAGTGACGTCGTGAAGTGACGTCGGTTACCGAGCTGTACCACGCGACGCTTGCGGAGCGTGGCTATCACAGCGACCCGGCGCAACTCGCCGCGGTCGCCGCGTTGCAGCGCTGCCAGGACGAGTGGGAAGCCTACAAGGCACGGCGCAGCAACGCGATCACGAAGCTGCTGGTGCGCCCGCCGCTGCCGCGCGGCGTCTACATGCACGGCGGTGTGGGGCGCGGCAAGAGCTTCCTGATGGACTGCTTCTTCAACGCCGTGCCGCTGCAGCGCAAGACGCGGCTGCACTTCCACGAGTTCATGCGCGAGGTGCACCGCGAACTGGCCGAGCTGAAGGGCATCGTCAACCCGCTCGAAGAGCTGGGCGCGCGCATCTCGCGGCGCCACCGGCTGATCTGCTTCGACGAGTTCCACGTCGCCGACGTGACCGACGCGATGATCCTGCACCGGCTGCTCGACAGCATGTTCGCGCACCGCGTCAGCATCGTCACCACCTCGAACTTCAAGCCCGACGACCTGTACCCGAACGGGCTGCACCGCGACCGGATCCTGCCCGCCATCGAGCTGCTGAAGCAGAAGCTCGAGGTCATCAGCGTCGACAACGGCACCGACTATCGGCGCCGCACGCTGGAGCAGGTGACGCTGTACCACACGCCGCTCGGCCCCGAGGCCGATGCCGCGATGGCCGACGCTTTCACGCAGCTGGCCGAGGCCAAGGACGAGCCGCCGGTGCTGCACATCGAGCACCGCGAGCTGCAGGCCCGGCGCAAGGCCGGCGGCGTGGTGTGGTTCGATTTCAGGACGCTGTGCGGCGGACCGCGCTCGCAGAACGACTACCTCGAGCTCGCAACGCAGTTCCACACCGTGCTGTTGTCGGATGTGCCGCAGATGCCGCCGCGGCTGGCGTCGGAGGCTCGGCGCTTCACCTGGCTGGTCGACGTGCTGTACGACCGCCGTGTGAAGCTGATCATGTCGGCCGCGGTGCCGCCGGAAGAGCTGTACAAGGACGGCCCGCTGGCGCACGAATTCCCGCGCACGGTGTCGCGGCTCAACGAGATGCAGTCGAAGGAATTCCTGTCGCTCGAGCGGCGGGACGTGGATACTCGGTTGACATGAACCGACTGCTCGTCACCGCTGCTTTGCTGTCTGCCCTGCTGGTGCAGGCGCAGGAAGCGCCGTCCAGCCAGGCCGAGCGCGAGCGCATCGCGAAGCAGCGCCAGGCGGCCGAGGTGCAGTACGCGCAACGCGAGGCCGAATGCAAGCGCCGCTTCGTCGTGACCTCGTGCATCGACCAGGCACGGGCCGACCGCCGCCAGTCGCTCGACAACCTGCACCAGCAGGAGATCGCGCTCGACGAGGTGGAGCGCCAGCAGCGCAGCGCCGAGCACCGCCGCCGGCGCGACGCCAAGGCCTGGGACGAGATCAACAAGCCGGCGCCGGAGCCGCGCGCACCGCGCGTGCCGAAGCAGCGCGAGGCGAAGCCGCTGTTGCCGCCGTCGGCCGCGTCGCGACCGGCACCGGTCGATCGCAGCGCCGACGAACAGCAGGCGCGCGAACGCTTCGACGCACGCCAGCGCGAGGCGCAGGCCCACAAGGAAGAGATCGAGAAGCGCAACCGCGACAAGGCGGCAAAACGCAAGCCGCCATTGCCAATGCCCGCCGCGTCGTCCCCCTGATCAAGCAACGCCCGCGGAACCGGCTTTAGCTCCGGCATCACATCGCTGACGCGATATGAGCCTGCGCTGAAGCGCAAGCGCTTTGCCGGGCCGCCGGGTGGCGCCCCTTGGGGGCCGAGCCCGGACACAAACAGTCCTGAGGACTGTTTGTGCCTGGCGAGGAGCTGGGCCTCTGGCCCGGCGCGGCCTGCAAGGCAGGAGCGCAGCGACTGGGGGGCTCTGTCTATCCGAGGGCGTCGATCCGGATCAGGGCCAGCGACAGGTTGTCCCCCGTTCCCCGCGCCCGCTGGCGCGCCTTCGTCACCAGCATCTCGCTCGCCTCGCGCGGCGGCAGCGTGTGCACGATCGCGCCGAGTTCCTTCGGGGTGAAGTAATGCCACAGCCCGTCGCTGCACGACAGCACCGAATCGCCGACCTGCAACTGGTCGATGTGGTGCAGTGTCAACGGCGGGTCCTGGTAGGTGCCGAGGCAGCCGGTCAGCAGGTTCGACTGCGGATGGGTGTTGGCCTCGTCCTCGCTGATCTGGCCTTCGTCGACGAGGCGCTGCACGAACGAATGGTCGATCGTGCGGCGGACCATGTCGGGTCCGCGGAAGTGGTAGCAGCGCGAATCGCCGGCGTGGATCATGTCGCACTCGCGCGACGGGCTGATCAGGTAGGCCACCGCGGTGCTGTGCGGTTCTTCCTCGGCGGTGATCGCGGTCAGCTTGATCATCAGGTGGGCTTCGAGCACCAGCTGCTTCAGCAACTCCGACGGATCGTCCTGGTTCGGGCTGTAGCGCTCGAACAGCTGGCGCGCGGTGAGCACCACCTGGTCGGCGGCCTTGCGCCCGCCGCTCTTGCCGCCCATGCCGTCAGCCAGCACCGCGAGGGCACACCCGGGAACCCGGTGGTGGGGGAGGATCTCGACCTGGTCCTGCTGGTAGGCCCGGTCGCCGCGGTGCATGCCGGTGGCGGCATTCAGCCGATATCCTGGGGGTGTGCTCATGGGCGAAAACTATAATCGCTTTGCTCTCACATTCACTTGCAATACTCCGCGACGTTCTCCTCGATGGACGACAACCTGCACTCGCCGCAGCGCCGCCTCATCGAGCTCCGGATGGAACACGCCGACCTCGACAGCTTGATCGACCTGGCCGGCGAGGATGCCCCTCCCGACGAACTTGTCATGCGCCGCCTGAAGAAGCGGCGCCTCGCCCTGCGCGATCAGATCACCCGCCTGGAAGCCCAGCTTGACCCTCCCGAACCCGCCTGATCTGACGCCACTCGAAGAGGCCGTGGGCGAAGCCTTTGCGCAGGGCGGCGCGCTGTCGCAGGCCGACGAGCGCTATGTCGAGCGCGAGGTGCAGCAGCGCATGGCGCAGCAGGTCGCGCAGGCGATCGACGGGCGGCATGCGCTGGTCGCCGAGGCCGGCACCGGCGTCGGCAAGACCTTCGCGTACCTGGTGCCAACATTGCTGTCGGGCGCGCGGGCGCTGGTCAGCACCGCGACCAAGAGCCTGCAGGACCAGCTCTTCCTGCGCGACCTGCCGCGGCTGCGCGATGCGCTCGGGCTGCCGGTGACGATCGCGCTGCTGAAGGGCCGCGCCAGCTACCTGTGCACGCACCGCATGAACCAGGCGCGCCAGTCGGCGCAGCTGCCCGATCGCTGGGCGGTGCGCACGCTGGCCAAGATCGAGACCTGGTCGCGCGCCACCACCAGCGGCGACCTGGCCGAACTCGACGGGCTGGACGAACGCTCCAGCGTGATCCCGCTGGTCACCTCCACCCGCGACAACTGCCTCGGCAGCGAGTGCCCCGACTACCGCCAGTGCCACGTGATGAAGGCCCGGCGCGACGCGATGGCTGCCGACCTGGTCGTTGTCAACCACCACCTGTTCTTCGCCGACATGGCGCTGCGCGATACGGGCGTGGCCGAGTTGCTGCCGAGCGTCGAGGTGGCGGTGTTCGACGAGGCGCACCAGCTGGCCGAGGCCGGCGTCGCCTTCCTCGGCACGACGCTCGGCACCGGGCAGGTGATCGATTTCGCGCGCGACATGCTCGGCGCCGGCCTGCAACTCGCGCGCGGCCTCGCGCCGTGGCAGGACCTGGCCGCCGCCTGCGACAAGGCCGCGCGCGAGCTGCGCATGGCCGCGGCCGGGCCGCTGCGCGAGGTGCGCGGCAGCCTGAAGCTGCGCTGGGACGAACGCGCCGGGCGCGCCGATTTCGGTGCCGCGCTGCAGGGCGTCGCGCAGGCGTGCGAAGCGGCGCAGCTGGGGCTGGACACCGTCAGCGAGATCGCCCCCGATTTCTCGAAGCTGATGGAGCGGGCGCAGAACTTCCGCCGCATGGCCGCGCAGTTCGAGCAGGAGGCGGCACCGGGCAGGGTGCGCTGGATCGACGTGTCGCCGCACCAGGCGCGGCTGGTCGAGTCGCCGCTCGACATCCGCGACGCGTTGCGCGAGCAGATGGATGCGGCGCCGCGCGCCTGGATCTTCACGTCGGCGACGCTCGGCGACGACGAGCGGCTGTCGTGGTTCACCGAATCGGCCGGGCTCGACGATGCGCTGACGCTGCGCGTCGGCAGCCCGTTCGATTACCAGGCGCATGCGCGGCTGTACATCCCGGCGGCCTTCCCGAAACCGAACGAACCCGCGCATCCACCGGCGGTGGCCGCGCTGGCCGCGCGCTGCGCGCGGGCGCTGGGCGGGCGCACCTTCGTGCTGACCACCACGCTGCGGGCGCTGCAGACGGTCGGCGACCGCCTGCGCGACACCTTCGAGACCGAAGGCGACAACATCCAGGTGCTGATGCAGGGCTCGATGCCGAAGCGGCAGCTGCTGCAGCAGTTCCTTGCGCAGCCGCGCTCGGTGCTGGTCGGCTCGCAGAGCTTCTGGGAAGGCATCGACGTGCCCGGCGATGCGCTGCAGTGCGTGATGATCGACAAGCTGCCGTTCCCGCCGCCCACCGATCCGCTGGTGGAGGCGCGCGTCAAGCGGCTGGAGAGCGAAGGGCGCAACCCGTTCGCCGATTACTTCATCGCCGAGGCGGCGGTGTCGCTGAAGCAGGGCGCGGGGCGACTGATCCGCAGCGAGACCGACCGCGGGCTGCTGGTGGTCTGCGACCCGCGCATGGCCGGCATGAACTACGGCAAGCGGCTGCGCGATGCGCTGCCGCCGATGACGCGGGTGATGAGCGAGGCCGAGGCGCTGGAGTGGCTGGAAGGCCTGCAGGCGCAGGCACTGCCGTTTTGATAGCCCACCCCCGAGGCGCTGCGCGCCTCCCCCTCAAGGGGGCGCCGCCAGTGGCCCGGCAAAGCCGGTTCCACGGCAGCTGCTTGATCGGTTCGTGCTACTTCGTCCCGTCGGCGGCTGGCTCGGACGCAATGAACTCGCTGTTCGGATAGTTCTGGCGCAGCACGCGCCCGGCGTCGTCGCGCAGCTGCACCAGGCCGAGCTTGTCGTAGCTCATCACCATCAGGTGCAGCGCCTCTTCGGTCGCCGGGCTCTGCTGGAATTCCTGCACCGTCTGCTGGGCCCGGTTCGCGGCGGCCACGTAGGCGCCACGCCGGTAGTAGTAGCGGGCGACGTGGACCTCGTAGGCCGCCAGCGAGTTGACGATGTAGCGCATGCGTGCCTGCGCGTCGGGCGTGTACTTCGACTGCGGGAACTGGTCGACCAGCTGCTTGAACGACTGGTACGAGTCCTTCGAGGCCTGCTGGTCGCGCTCGGACAGGTCTTGCCGCGCGATGCTGCTGAACAGGCCGAGGTTGTCGTTGAAATTGACGACGCCCTGCAGGTACAGCGCGTAGTCGAAGGCCGGGCTGGTCGGGTGCAGCTTCAGGAAGCGCTCGAGGATCGACAGCGCGGTTGCCTTCTCGCCGGTCTTGTAGTTCAGGTAGGCTCGCTCCAGCGTCGCCTGCTGCCCGAGCGGCGTGCCGGCGGCACGGCCTTCGAGGCGTTCGTAGAGCTTCAGCGCGCGCTCGTAACTGCCGGCATCGGCTTCGGACTTCGCCTCTGCATACAATTTCTCGACGGTCATCCCGGCCGTTTCGTCTTTCGGGGTCGAGCCACAGGCCGTGAGCAGCGCGGCCAGGACGGCCACCGATGCCAGGCCCGACCACCGGCCAACCAAGCGAATCACATTCATGAGCCTCGTGGCGCCACCGCTGCGGCGCTTCCTGTCGAAAGAAGAGCGGCGATTATATGGTTCACCCCCCCAGCGACCTGTCGCCGACCCCCGAGTCCGCGCAGGGCATCGATCCGGCCGAGTCCGGCGACGACGCGCTCGAGGCCGGCGTTGCCGACGCGCCCGAGCGCCGTGTCGCGCTGATCGACCGCAGCCTGCATGGCGTGCGGCTCGACAAGGCGCTGGTCGCGATGGCCGGCGAGTTCTCGCGCAACCACCTGCAGACGCTGATCGAAGGCGGCCACGTGTGGGTCGACGAGCGGCCGATGACGCAGGCCTCGCGCAAGGTGTCGGCCGGCCAGCAGTTGATGGTCGAACTGGTGCCGACGCCCGAGAGCCGCGCGTTCCGCCCCGAAGCGATGGCGCTGCCGATCGTGTTCGAGGACGAGTCGCTGATCATCGTCGACAAGGCGCCGGGCATGGTCGTGCACCCGGCCGCCGGCAACTGGTCGGGCACGCTGCTCAACGGGCTGCTGGCGCACCACCCGGCCGCGGCGACGCTGCCGCGCGCCGGCATCGTGCACCGGCTCGACAAGGACACCTCGGGGCTGCTGGTGGTCGGCAAGACGCTGCAGTCGGTGACGGCGCTGGTGCGGGCGATCGCCGCCCGCGAGGTGCAGCGTGAATACCAGGCGCTGGTGCACGGGCGGGTGCCGGCGCAGCCGTTCCGCATCGACGCGCCGCTCGCGCGCGACCCGCAGTCGCGCGTCAGGATGGCCGTGGTCGGCGGCGGCAAGCCGGCGCAGACCGATGTCAGCCGGGTCGCGCTGGCGGAGTTCGACGAGGGCGCGGTGAGCGCGGTGCGCTGCAAGCTGCACACCGGGCGCACCCACCAGATCCGCGTGCACCTGGCGACGCGCGGCCACGCGCTGCTGTCGGACGCGCTGTACGGCGGGCGCCCGGGGCTGGGGCTGACGCGGCAGGCGCTGCATGCGGCGCGGCTCGGTTTCGCGCACCCGGCGAGCGGGCAGCCGATGCAGTTCGAGGCCGCGCCGCCGGTCGACCTGGCCCGCGCCTGGCAGCAGGTGGTCGAGGCCTCGGAGAAAGCCCTGTAGAACCCAGGTGACAGGCTTGCCGGAGGGCCTATACAATGGCGCACAATCGCTCCCACCCCAGGAAGCGACGGCGCCAACGTGAATGGCGCGCAGCACGGATTGCTGCACAGAGGTCGTCCATGGATGCTGTCAAGGCGGACACCTCGAATCCGACGCTCCAAGCGCTCGACAGCCTTCGCCAATGACATCCAGACGCCCCGATTCCCAGCCCTCCAGCTGCTTCACCGGTGCGTCGCGGGATTCGAACGAAGGCTGATGCGAACGGAGCCAGCCCCCTGAATGCCTGCCGGCCCTGCCGGCCGAGGATGTGATCGAACGTCAATGAATACACAGGATGCAAAGCGCGTCCTTGAGACCGCGCTCATCTGCGCCCAGCAGCCGATGCCCCTGCGGGACATGCGTGCGCTGTTTGCCGACGAACTCGGCCCCGACACCCTGCGCGCGCTGCTCGACGAGCTGATGCGCGACTGGGACGAGCGCGGGGTCGAACTGGTGGCGCTGGCCCACGGCTGGCGCTTCCAGAGCCGGCCGGAGATGCGCGAATACCTCGACCGGCTGAACCCCGAGAAGCCGCCGAAGTATTCGCGTGCCGTGATGGAAACCCTCGCGATCATCGCGTACCGCCAGCCGGTCACGCGCGGCGACATCGAGGACATCCGCGGCGTCACCGTCAGCAGCCAGATCGTCAAGCAGCTCGAGGACCGCGGCTGGATCGACGCGATCGGCTACCGCGAGGCCCCCGGCCGCCCGGCGCTGTACGCGACGACCCGGCAGTTCCTCGACGACCTCGGGCTCGCCAGCCTGGAGCAGTTGCCGATGCTGGAAAGCTCGGCGCTGAACCCCGGCGCGATGGCCGAGGCGCTGGCCGGCCAGCCGTCGCTGCTGGAGCCGGAGCAGGGCGCGCTGGCGCTGGACGGCGAGCTGGCGATCGAGGTGTCGTTGCCGGCCGACGCGGAAGCGGCGCCCGCTGGCGAGACCGCCGCCGACATCGCGACTGAACCGGCAGTCGACGCCGAGGCCGCGGTCGACCCCGTGGCTGAGCCCGCCGGCGACTCCACCGGCGACCCCGCGGCAGAACCTGCCGCCGAACCCGGCGCCGAGCGCGTCGCCGATTCCCCCACCCCTTCTCCTTCCCATTCCGAGCCAGCGGCCGATGCCGCCTCCGAGGACACACCGCATGAACCAAGCTGACGACTCTTCGACGACCCTGCCTGCCGACGCCGATGGCGGCGAGGCTTCGGCCGCGAAGCCCAAGCGTCGACGCGCCCCCAAGGCTGCGGCCACCGAAGCCCCCGAGGCGGCGGTCGAAGCCGGGCCGGCTGACGCGGCAGCGGCCGATGCGGCCGAGCCCGCGGCCAAGCCGGCCCGCAAGCGCAAGTCGGCGGTGAAGGTCGAGGCCGAAGGCGAGGCCGGGGCGGGTGCCGCCGCGGCTGCCGCGCCGCTGGCCGAGCCGATGATCCAGGTCGAGACGAAGCGGCCGCGCAAGGCCGCCGAGGCGGCCGCTCCCGACGCCGCGCCGGTCCAGGCGCCGGCCGGGCCGTCGTCCGCGGCGGGTGCCGAGGCACCGGCGGTCTTCACGGTCGTCACCGAGCCCGGTGCCGAGCTGCCGCCCGACTGGGATCCGCCCGGCCTCGAGCGCGAGGTCGACGAGAACGGCCAGCCGACGCGGGCGTCGCGCAACCGCCGCCGCGGCGGCCGCAAGGACCGTCGCCGTGAAGACGCGGTGCTCGGCGTCGCCGAGGCACACCTGTCCGCGCCGGCGATGCCCGATGCGGGCGACCTGTTCGCGATCGTCGTGTCCGGCGATTTCGATGCCGAGGTCCCGGAGCCCGAAGGCCTGCCGAACGACGAGCCGATGGCGCCATCGCTGGCAGAGGATGGCGAAGGCGACGAGGCCGACGAAGCCGGCGATGCGCAGGGCGACGAGGCCGCCGCGATCACCCCCGAAGAAGCCGCCGAGCGCAAGCGCGTGTTGCAGGCCGACCCTGACGCGCCGAAGCTGCACAAGGTGCTGGCCCAGGCCGGCGTCGGCTCGCGCCGCGACATGGAAGACATGATCGCCGACGGCCGCGTCACCGTGAACGACCAGCCGGCCCACACCGGCCAGCGCATCTCGTTCGGCGACCGCATCAAGGTCGACGGCAAGCCGGTGCGCGTGCGCATCGTGCCGCCGGCGCCGCGCATCATCGCGTACCACAAGCCGGTCGGCGAGGTCGTCACGCACGACGATCCGCAGCACCGTCCCACGGTGTTCCGCCGCCT